>Ga0163149_10001040_pt1:5000-35946 | contig 35946 bp, 29 predicted proteins | sample OliLakLV19MP5G1_FD_148604 | JGI IMG/M metagenome (GOLD analysis project Ga0163149, IMG submission 148604) | Freshwater microbial mat bacterial communities from Lake Vanda, McMurdo Dry Valleys, Antarctica - Oligotrophic Lake LV.19.MP5.G1 | ecosystem: Environmental > Aquatic >... | reverse complement strand
CATGGCCTCGTCGTCGCCGCGCTTGCCCAGTTCCAGTTGCGCTTCGAAGCGCTGCCGCTGATCGATGGGGTCGTTGAGCTCCGAGAATGCGTTGGCAATTTCTTTGCCGTTGCAGATGACCTCAAAACGTTCCACCAAACCGGGGTGGTCGCGGTGCTTTTTAGCCAGCGGCGACATCTCTTCCGGGTAATCGGTGATGAACGTAGGCTGGATCAGGTGCGGCTCCACACACTCGCCGAAAATTTCGTCAATCAACTTGCCGCGGCCCATGCTCGGGTCGGTGCTGACGTGCAGTTTGCGGGCGGTTTCGCGAAGCTGCGCTTCGTCCATCTGGCTGATATCAATGTCCGTGAACACGCGAATAGCCTCGTACATAGTGTAGCGCTTCCAGGGCCGCGCAAAGTTGATGGCATTGGTACCCACCGTCACAACGCCGTCGCCGGTCAGCGCTTTTGCCACGCCCTCGAGCATCTCTTCCACCAGGTCCATCATCCAGCGATAATCTTTATACGCCACATAGAGTTCCATCATGGTGAACTCCGGATTGTGGAAACGGCTCATGCCCTCGTTGCGAAAATCCTTGGCGAACTCGAACACCCCCTCATAGCCGCCCACGATCAGGCGCTTGAGGTACAACTCATCGGCAATGCGCAGGTACAGCGTCTGGTCAAGCGTGTTGTGGTGCGTCTTGAAAGGCCGCGCTGCTGCACCGCCGTAGAGCGGTTGCAACACGGGCGTTTCCACTTCCAAATAACCCCGGCTGTTCAAAAAATCGCGCATGCTCGTGACCATTCGCGCGCGCTTGATAAAGGTTTGGCGCACCTCCGGATTCACAATCAGGTCAACGTAGCGCTGCCGGTAGCGCTGCTCCGGGTCGCTGAACGCATCAAAAACTTCACCATCTTTTTCTTTCACCACAGGCAACGGGCGAAGGGCCTTGCTGAGCAGACGCAACTCCGTAACGTGAATACTGATTTGTCCCGTTTGCGTGCGAAACGCATGGCCGCGCACCCCCACCCAGTCGCCCAGGTCCAGGTACTTCTTGAAGACGTCGTTGTAGAGCGCTTTGTCCTCGCCGGGCGCGATTTCGTCGCGGGCCACATAACACTGCATTCGACCTGCCGCATCCTGCAGCTCCATGAACGCCGCCTTGCCCATGATGCGCTGCGCCATCATGCGCCCCGCCAGCGACACCTCCGCAAACGCCTCAGGGTTGGCATCAAAACCCTCCAGGATGGCCTGGCTGTGGTGACTAACCGCAAAGGCCTCGGCCGGGTAGGGATTTATGCCCAGTTCCTGAATTTTGCGCAGGTTCTCCCGGCGAACGAGTTCTTGTTCTGACAAATGGGGGGCGTTGGTGCTCATGACAGGCTTGCGTTAAACAGAGGGCAAAGATACGGGGAAGGAGAAATATTTAGATTGAATTTAATACATATACATTTACTGTAACTTTTTGGTTTGATGTACAGAAACAATTTGTATAGTTTTAAACTTTACCTGATAATATAGAACTACACGGCTAGTCAAAACACAACGTCGCAACCCAGGACGCGATATGGAAGCTTGATAGAGTTCAGGATGAATTTTGATAGTTTCTATTGCTCCTTCCAATCTTGCTATAAATTTTACCACACTGCCCCCACCCCATTCCTTTAACAGATAGTCAAGAATTCCCTCCAGGTCTTTAAGGGCTTTGGGAGACCACACAATACCATGACTCATAACTTATACTTATCTCTCACTTTCTTTAAAACCTCTTCATGAGAAACACCTTCACCCCTTTCCAACTCCTCTAAGCCCTCTTGAATAGATACACGCTCCTCATCGGCTATTTGATCCCACCAATCCGTTTTCTCGTTGCGAAGATTTCTAATCTTAGCAATGATGTTCTCATCAGTCAATTGGGCCAACCACTGGATGAGCTCCAATTTTTCTGCTTTAAGGTCCATAGTAATGGTGCTATTGATAATCTAACTCAAAGATAAGATACCGTTCTTTGCCCCGCATCCCCAAACCTATGACGGTCATTAAACCCAATTTTCTGGTCGTTGGCGCCGCTAAAACTGGCACTACCTCCCTGTACGACTACCTGAAACAGCACCCGCAGGTGTTTATGCCTACGAACGAAACCTTATTTTTCTACTTATCCTTTAAAAACTGAAAAGGCTTCAAATCACCTTTCACTGCCGGATGATCTTCCGGGCTGGATACCATATACCATGATCGCTTTGAACGGTAACCCAATATAACCCAGGCGGATAAGTGCTCAGGTCAAAGGATGGAGCATTCGTGAGGGGTTTTCGAAACACCTCGCGACCATACAAATCGTACACCATAACCGTTCCATTTGCTGAACCCTGAATGGTAAACAGACCCTCACTTATGGTTGGGATGACCGACCATGTGGTAGTCCCTTGTGGAAATACCGGGATGCTGGTCTGGGTAATATCCAAGGGGCTCAGCGTATCGCAGGGGCTGCCTATTAAAGGGCCAAGATCGTAGTTGGGAAAGTTGGGGAGGGAGCCAACTCCTCCAGTTGAAGGAAGCCCCTCCAAATACAAACCAAAGGTATCAAAGCCACAATAAGCAGACCCTCTGTTTGGCTCAGTTATAACAGCCAGATATTCTGAAAATTCAGGCAATCCACTCAATGGCGATACCCTCCCAGAGACATGGTAAATCTTGCCATCCGGTGCCAATTGCAATTGACCACCATAGTTTTCGAAAAATGAATCTCCAGGAAATCTATACACTATGGTATCTACAATCCGACCATCAATAAAGTTTAACTTAAAAATTGAATGTTTCATAAGGCTACTTGTATAAATATTCCTACCATCGGGTGAAAACGCAACACCATAATAGCGATTTCCATTTTTAGGCAATAGGGTATCCATCAATGTTGCTTGTCCATCACACCGGTCAAATGCATATAGGGCAAAGTATGTATTCCCCCCCTCATAACTACAGGAAATACCCAATTTATCCCCTGCCGGTGAAAAACTCATCTCCCCACCAAAACCTGTATCAAAGGAAAAGGCCATCGCAGACGTGTATTCAATTCCTTTTGGAGTGAGCAAGGCTATAATCAAGGAATCAGATCCGTCGGGATAGGTTCGGGAAACAATCCACCAATCCCTGCCATTACCATGCCGAACGGCATTAATCGCATCAGCAGCCTCAGCACTCCAAACGGGTATATTAATAAAACTCCCCTCTGTTGATCCTGAATCTGCTATTCCCGTTTTGCCTGTATTTATGCGCTTATCAAAGAGCGTATATCTGACTCGGTGAGAATTCCATTCCGTGTAAAAAACAACAAAAAGATTATCTAAGGAATCACCTGGCCAAGGTAAGGCAATGCAGCCATTGGTCATTGTTCTTCCAAATTCTCCAAGATCCAATGCTTCTGTTCCTGGAATAATCTGAAGATCAGATCCCCAAATCTCTTCATTGTTTGAAAAAAGGACAAGGTTACCCTGTTTATCAGATATATTAGCTATAGCTTCTTGCGATTCAAAAGCTATTACTGGAGGTAACAATACTGGACCAAGTGCAGAAAACTGGACGTGATTTCCATTTCCAAAAATCCAATGCGAATCATGACCCTGTGCCTGTGCTGCTCTGCCTAAGCAGAGCAGCACAATAGCCAGAACTATGGTCTTGAATCTTTTCATCGGGAGATAAAAAGCTTGTGCGTTGCAACAACTCCAGATACTGATATAGTGCGCACCGTATAGCTACCATCACAGATTTGGGCAACAGAACCAACCATACTCAATAGGATAATCACAAACAGACAACATTGGCGCATGACAGGGAGCATTTTTTAAATCAATAGGTAATAATACTCCCCCCATGCCACATAACATGATTTAAATTTTAAAATTAAAAGAATTTTAGGTTACGTTGTTGGAAAGGCCTTCATTATCCTTCCTACTGCTTAGAAAAACCATCTTACTTCCGGATGATCTTCCGGGCAGGATACCAAGTGCCATCGTCCTTTTGAACGGTAACCCAATATAACCCAGGCGGATAAGTGCTCGGGTCAAAGGATGTAGAATTCGTGAGGGGTTTTCGAAACACCTCGCGACCATACAAATCGTACACCATAAGCGTCCCATTTGCTGCTCCCTGAATGGTAAAAAGGCCGTCACTTATGGTTGGGATGACCGACCATGTGGTAGTCCCTTGTGGAAATACCGGGATGCTGGTCTGGGTAGTATCCACAGGGCTCAAGGTATCACAGGGGCTGCCTAAAAGCGCGCCCAGATCGTAGTTAGGGAAGTTGGGGAGGGAATAGGTAGTGTTTTCGCGGCCATTCATAAAGACACCAAAAGTGTCAAAATAACATCCTATTCCACTCAAGTCTGGTTTAGTAATAACAGCCAGAAACTCAGCGAATCCATCAAGGCTATTGCTTAGAGATTGTCTCCTCATCGACATATAAATTTTATTATCTGCACCCATTACCAAATTACCCCCTCTATTTCCATAAGTACTTAAACCCGGTCCCTTTATTCGAAAAATCAAACTATCCTTTAAATTGTTTAAAGGCCAAGAATATTGATACAACGAAAAGTTTCTATCAGTACTAACATATAAAATATTTGAGTCTGGAGCAAAACATGCTGAAATTAGTTGATCCGAAGGAGAACGCGCAAGAATGGTATCAATAATTGAAATATTGCCACTGCAACGATCAAAATTGTAAAGGGCCAATGTCGGCATAGTATGTGAATAAGCACTCGCACTAACCCAAGCTAACAAATTACCCTTCCTATTCCCAGTTAAATTGCCCCCATATGTACCTGTGAATTCAGGAACACTTTCTCCAGATAGTTCTATGCCATTGGGGGTCAACAATGCATAGATAAATCTATCTGTAAATGGAAATGAAGATACTTTCCGAGCTATAATCCACCAATCTCTTCCATTCGCATGTTTAATCGCGGTTAACCCCTCTCCAATTCTCACATCAATAATTTGAATGTTTTTTTTCCCATCTACAATACCTCCCAGTCCGGAATCAAGACTTAAATCGACAACGGAATATTTCAAATAACTTGGTTGAAAATCTTCTTCGTCTATCATTAAGTAATAAAATAATGAATTACTAGTATCTCCGGGATATGGCAAAAACATTGATCCTTGGACCAAATAGGATCCTAAGGTATTATAAGAATCGTGTTTGAGACTATCAGAATTCATTAATGGAACAAAATTTTTATTCCAAATTTGCCGACTATTAGAATAAAAAAGCAGTTCACCTTGTCTGTTGGAAAAAGTTGAAGCTCCTTTAAACGCATAGAAATCATCTATATAGGGTAGAGCTGTAGGCCCCGAGTCGTCAAACTTAAGATGAAACCCATCTCCGAAAATCCAATTTGCATCATGCCCCTGAGCTCATGCTGGTCCGCCAAGGCAGACCAGCATGGAAAATAAGAATGGTTCTAATGCTCTTCTCATCGGGCAATGAACAGCTTTTCAGTCAGTAAAGGGCCGTTCTCTGACAGGATGGTTACCGTATAAATGTCACCGTCACTAAGAACACCAACCTCTGCCCCAAAAAAGGTGAACGTACTCACATTAACCGTTTAACCGTAAAAGAACCGAAAATATCAATACGCCCGCCAAAACTGGTTAAACCCAGAGAACTGGCTGATTCGTTTGTCCATTGCAGTGCAGGTTCTGGTATCGGACAAGTGCCGACAAAGGTTTGAGCATTTGAACCAACCATACTCATCAAGATAATCACAAACAGCCAACATTGGCGCATGACTAGGAGTATTTTGTAAATCAATGGGCAATATTACCCCCCCCAACCACATAACCAAACTTTTGATGTTAAATAAATGAGAAGTTTACGTTAAATCTTTCACCGGTACTAATGCTCTTATCTTTGCGCCTGCATCCCACCCCATGACGGTCATTAAGCCCAATTTCCTTGTCGTTGGCGCCGCTAAAACCGGCACCACGTCGCTTTACGACTACCTCAAGCAGCACCCGCAGGTGTTCATGCCTACCAAGGAGACGTTCTATTTTCAATCAGCACTGTACCGCAACAACCACCTGCCCTATCCGGCGCAGCGTCCGGCTGAAGAAATCGTATTTGAGGAAGCCGCGTTTCTGAAGGCCTATTCCGGGGCTGGGTCGTATCCCGTTCGGGGCGAAGTGGCCACCGGGTACCTCTACTATTGGCGCGAATCCATTCCGCGCATCAAAGCCCTGCTGGGTCCGGACGCCAAGCTCATGGCCGTGCTCCGAAACCCCGTTGACCGCACCTATTCCGGCTACACTTTCTTCAGCCGCGACCTGCACGAAAAACTCACGCTGGAACAGGCACTCGCCGCCGAGCCCCAACGCACCGCCGATGGCTGGGACTTCATGTGGCATTACGTAGCGCATTCTATGTATGCCGAAGGGGTGCGCGCCTTCCAGCAAGCCTTCCCCCGGTTTCAAGTCTTCTTCTTTGACGACCTCCAGGCCGACCCCGCCGCCTTTATGCGCCAAGTGTTTCAGTTCCTGGAAATCGACCCCGACGTGCCTCTGATTCTGGACCAGAAGAATGTATCTGGTGCGCCCAAATCAAAAGCCATGCAGCACCTCATCACGCAGGAAAACCCAGTCAAAAAAATGCTGCGGCCCCTGCTGCGCGCTGCCTTTGGCCGCGAAATCCGCCACCGCATGCGCACATGGCTCAAGTCGCGAAACGTCGGCGAAAAAGACCGCATGACCGCCGAGCAATACAACGCGCTCCTGCCGCTCTTCCTGGAAGACATCACCGCGCTGGAGCAACTAACCGGACGCGATCTGAGCGACTGGAAACGGGCGAAGGGGTGAGAGGGGCTGGGCCGCTTATCCGGGTTAAAACAAACCAGAGGTTTCATTGTTGTGGCTTCCTTTCAATTGTTCAAGGAACCAGCAATTTTCGGGTAACTGTCTTTTGACCGCTTGTTATACTTACCAGCAAGAGGCCACTCAACCCTTCGAGTTGTGCTGCCAAAATCTCCGTGTGTATATAGACCCCTGGCTCAAACATCCGTTCATAGAGCAGCGCACCACTTTGATAAAACACTTGTAACCGAATCCATTCAGTACTATTGACCGAGACATACAATTCGCTGTGATAAATCCACGCATCAGCAAATTCATGAAGGTGAGTTATGCCTGAGCTAACACCTGTAGTTATATTCTACTCTTTCAACCCTATAGCCATTGTAGCTTCTCCTTCAACGATTACTAATGAATCTCGCAGACAATGTGGTTCTACAAATGTTGAGCCAGGATACCCATCAATAACAGTATCGACTAAGATTACCTGGTAACCATCAAAATCTATGTTCGGACAACCATCTACGATTCCCTCACCTGTTAATAGCGCCCAAACCTTGGGCACTTCATTAGAAGGAAAACCTGGAAGGCTGTCACTGTACAATAGTTTTGCATCGTAAGTAATCGTAAATGGGTAAGCAATGTTATACCCCAACAAATCTGTTGCATAAGTGAGGTCGACTGTAGCTAAAACTCTCCAATTTGGCCCGATTCTAATATAAAATGCCGATTCATCAGGCTCAATCGAGTACTCACCAAACAGTGAATCTTCCGTTGCCGAACTCGCCTCCGGATCATAAGCCAAATAAATTGTATCCTTCTGCCCATCCCCATTGGTAAACCACAACGGGAACACCCAAGCAGGCTGCTTCTCCGCAAAAGGGATGCTGTAGGTTTGGCCGGAAACCGAAGCGCTTAGCAGCACAACGGCTAACACACTGAAAAAAAGACAATTAGCTGATTTTAATAAATTCATCGTCAATAAATATGAGTGAATCTAACCAAACGTCCAGTCAACCTTTCAGTGAACCAGCAATTTACGGGTAACTGTCTTTGTCCCGCTTGTCGTGTTTAGCAGCAAAAGACCGTGAAAATCAGCCAGCCATCAAAGTGAGTTAACTGGCATTAAACTGCCAACCAAGCATGGGGCAGACACTAATCCAGAAAAGGGTTGCTGAACGCTTGCTCCCTGACGAATGCGGAGTCTGACAAAGTCAACAAAAAGGCAATCAAATCCGCTTTGTCCTGATCGTTAAGCTGAACACCGCCCTGGTGGGCTAAGGACATTCTGGAATCGGTATTTAACCCTTCCTGCACGCCGGTGCTGTAAAAATCGAGTACTTCTTGCAAGGTCTCAAAACGCCCGTCATGCATGTACGGAGCAGTAAAAACCAAATTGCGCAGCGACGGCGTTTTGAACTTGCCAAAATCCGCAGGATTGCCGGTAACAGCGCCTCTTCCAGCATCGGGATAATCACCCGGCTGCGAGGCTGCGTTCAATCCATTGTTGCTATAATTTCTATGCGTTCCCAAAGCATCTGAATCGGTGGAATGGCACTGTATGCAATCACCTTTATCCATTTCGTTGGCCACCTGAAAGCCCCGAAATTCCTGATGCGTAAAATAATCCTTGCCTGCCAATACCTGATCGTATTTACTCTGGTAGGATATCAGTGTCCGTAAAAATTGTCCCAAAGCTTTTGCAACCAGAATGCTGTCGATTGGAACATTGCCGAAAGCATCCTGAAACTGGGACGCGTAAAACGAATGGTCCGCCAGGCGGCTTGCTGCTTCTGCCCAAGGCAAACTCATTTCTTGTGGATGTGCAACTGGTTCAAAAACCTGGTTCTCAAGGGTAACCGCGCGCCCGTCCCAAAAGAATGCCGGATACCAGGCCAGGTTAAACAAGGGCAAAGTATTTCGGGCAAGGGGTTTCCCATTTCGACCCGCAGAAAAACGAGCTGGCCCGCCAGAAAAAGCATACGTTTGCTGGTGGCATGTAGCACAAGCCATGTTGCTATCGCGGCTAAGAATGGGATCATAAAACAAATAACGGCCCAAGGCTACGCCTTGAACGGAAACCGGGTTCTCAGGGTTGTCAGGCATCGGTGGAAAAAACCGCATTTCCGGGAACGAATACCCTTCGCCCGGATAAGTGGAGGCGGCTAACAGCCAGCAGCCAAGCAGCAGCGAAGCAAAGGAGCCGCTTCGCCCAAAAAACATTATGGATGCTGAATAATGACCGGAACCGTTACCGTTCGCAGGTTTGTCAGCACCACCAGGTTGTACTGACCAGCCGGGTAATGGTTAACATCAAAAAAGAAGTGCGTTGGTATGTTGGCCCATTCCTGCACAATACGTCCTTGCGCATCGTAGAGCATCATTTGTTCAATAACATGGTATTGATCAAGTTTCATCGTTTTGAGGAACACCCGATCTGAAACAGGATTTGGATAAACAGAGAAGTACTCTGTCGGTTTTACTTCGTTTATGGTATGCGTGTATGTTACCGCCGCATACATATTGTCAATCATCCAGCCCTCGCCTTCTTTGCCTCCGGGGCCGCTGGCCAGTGTATAGCGAAAAGACAAACTATCGCCTACGGTAACAAGCCACCCGTATTCAAAACACAACCAAACGTTGCGCCAGGTGTCATCCTTTCCTACGAACGCGATGTCGCCATTAGCAAGCGTATCGACGTTGGCGGCACTAAATCCATAAAAAGCATAAACATAAGGATTATCGAACGGATTCTCCCAGGTAACTCCCTTGTCAACCGAGTACTCGACAATACCGCCATCGCCCTCCATAAAATCTATCCGCTGCATCCATTGAAAGGCAAATATGCTGCCTAAGGCTTCCTTCGTATTCATTGATGCAATGAAAGTGGAGGTGTCCCCAGCGGCGTAAAACCCTTCCAACTGTGTCAGGATAGCGTTGGGTTTTGTGCGGGCTTCTCTAAACTTCACCTTATTCGGCATCCCTATTTGCCAGGCATTGGGCGTGCTCTTGTCGGTAATGGTTATTTCGATAGGGTATGAAAAAGGCAGGTCCTCGCCATCGAAATATTGGAAATACTCCTGTCCTTGAATAAGATGTGGAGTGACCACGATAGCCAATGTCGCAAGTATTAGATGCTTCATAACATACTAAATTAGCATAAATAAATAGCATGGTGAAATTAAAATAAGGACATTACTAGGGTTCAAAGGCAATGTTGAGATGAGCATCACATTTAGAAATCAGCGCGCATTCTCTCACCCAACCCTTCCCCCCCTATCCCCTTCCCGGCTTCGGAATCGACAACGATGCCCACTCCTGCCCCCGGATCATCTTGCCAATCTGCACCATCTGCCCAATGTGGTAGGCATAGTGTGCCACCTGGCGTTGAATGGCTTCAGGAACCGAGTGCGCCTCGCCACGGATGAACACGGTCCGGTCCAGGTCTTCCGGCTGGAGGCTTTCCAAGGCGGTAAAAAGGCAGGTCCAACCCTCCTCCCAGCGCTGCAGGATTTCGGTCCGGCTGGCCTTGTAAGGTTCAAATTCGGCATCGCGCTCACGCCAGGACTTCTCGCCGTCGCTGGTCAGAAAGTCCGTCCAGCGGCTTCGCATATTGCCCCAGAGGTGGTGCACGTTCATGGCAATGCTGTTGGTGTCCTCGTTGAACTGCCAGTGCAGGTCTGCGTCGCTGAGCTGAGCCATGGCGCGTTCGCCCATGCTTTTATAGGCCGCAAAGATTTTCAAGGTCGGGGGAAGAAAGGCGTTGGGCATGGCAACTTTGGTGTGGTAAAACCTCAAAACTAAGCGCCGCAACGGCAATGCCTGTGACCGTGGCGAGAGCGCCGGTCCAGGACCGCGACGTACCCACCCCATTTTTCCACAAAAAGGCTAATCGTCTCCTCTAAGGTTGTCGCGGAGCGTAAAAGGAGCGATCTTTGTGAGGATAGTAATACTACTTTTTAAGAGAATAATACTAAACAAATGAACAGTAAAGCTCAAATTTTTCCGGTCGCGCCAGTCGCGCCAACCCTGAACCGAATTACGTACGCCATGGGCGACGGCATCGGTCCGGAAATTATGGAAGCTGTGCTGTTGATTCTGGACATGGCTGGCTGCGGGCTGAGCTTTGACGAAATTCAAATTGGAGAATCCGTGTACCAGCAAGGGCACTTATCCGGCATTGCTCCGGACAATTGGGCACTGTTGCGCAATAACCGCATTTTTCTGAAAGCCCCTATCACCACCCCGCAGGGAGGAGGTTACAAAAGCCTGAACGTGACCATCCGCAAAACGATGGGGCTATTTGCAAATGTCCGGCCTGTGCAGGCATACTCGCCCTTTGTACCGACCCACTTCCCCCGTATGGATTTGGTGGTGGTACGCGAAAACGAGGAAGACCTCTACGCGGGCATTGAGCATCAGCAAACGGGCGAAGTGGTGCAGTGCCTCAAGCTTGTGAGCAGGCCGGGTTGCGAGCGTATCATTCGCTATGCTTTTGAATACGCGCGCACGCAAGGTCGACGCAAAGTAACTTGCCTGACCAAAGACAACATAATGAAGCTTACGGATGGGATGTTTCACCGCATCTTTGATGAGCTGGCCAAAGACTATCCGGACATTCAGACCGAGCACAAAATCATTGACATTGGCGCTGCGTTGCTGGCGGCGGAGCCGGAGCGTTTTGATGTGGTGGTTACGCTGAACCTTTATGGCGACATCATATCGGACATTACGGCGCAGGTGGCCGGTTCGGTCGGTCTGGCCGGTTCGTCCAACATTGGGCAGGACTTTGCCATGTTTGAAGCCATCCACGGATCGGCGCCCGATATAGCTGGTAAAGACCTGGCCAACCCATCCGGGCTGCTGAACGCCGCCTGTATGATGCTAGGCCACCTTGGCCTGAATGAGCAATCCGCTCTCATTCAGAATGCCTGGCGGCGCACCTTGGAAGACGGCATCCATACGGCCGACATCGCGTCAACTTCGCCTGCCCGTAAAAGTTCTGGCACGCGAGCCTTCGCTGATGCAGTGGCTGAACGGCTCGGGGAGAAGCCGCGAAGCCTGCCTGCTGCGCGGGTGCGTGCTTCTCAACCCATTCAGATTCCAGCCTATGTTCCCGCACCCGTGAACAAACGCCTGGTGGGCATCGATGTTTTTCTGGACTGGACCGGCGCAAGCGGCGAGCGCAATCCACAAGAATTGGGAAAGTTTTTGGAAACGCACGCTGGCAAAGCCCTGAAGCTAAAAATGATCAGCAATCGAGGCCTGAAAGTTTATCCGGATGGCTATCCGGAAACCTTTTGTACGGACCACTGGCGCTGCCGCTTTGTGAGCACCGACTCCAAACTGGACGCCTGGGGAGAAGGCATGGTCCAGGCTCGGGAAGTGTCCTTTCTGGATGTATTGGCCTTGCAAAGCCGACTGAACGCCGCCGGGTCAGCCATCATAAAAACCGAAAACCTTTACGAGATCAACGGCGAACGCGCATACACCCTTGGGCAAGGCGAGTAACCCTTCGCCTCAGGGACTGCAAAACGCAGCCATCACCTGATCAGACGGCGTGTAGCCTTTGCTTGCGCTGATCTGTAAATCCGGGCAGCCGCGCAAGGGCTCAAGACGCATCAGGTATGCAATGCCCCGGTTGTGGTGCGCTTCAGCGTAATCCGGGTTCATGCTAATAGCCTGTGAGTAGTGGCTGATTGCCTCGGTGAACTGGTCAAAAAGCAGCGCCACATTGCCCCGAAGGTTCCAGATTTGGGGGTCATTTGGACTGAGCCGAAGGAGCTGTTCGGCATCCCGGCGAGCACCGTCGTAATCGCCGAGCAATTTGCGGGTGACGGCCCGGTTGAACAGCGCCTGCTGAAATCCTGCATCAAAACCGAGCGCTTTGTTGTAATCCTGCAACGCGCCGCCCCAGTCGCCAAGCGACTTGCGAGTCAAAGCGCGAGCAAAGTGCATGTTGGGAAAATCTCGGCTGAGGGCCATTGCCTGGTTCATGTCGCTGAGGGCTTCGTCCAGGTTGCCGAGACGCAGCGAGGCCATTCCCCGGTTAAAGCGCGCCAGCGCAAACTCCGGATTAAGCTCGAGCGCCTGCTCAAAAGCCTGGCGGGCTTGTTCGTAATTGCCCTGCGCCATCAGCACCACACCGAGTTGATCTTGTGCAACGGACGAAAGCGGATTGAGGTCAAGTGCTCGCCGCGCAGCCGCTTCCGCCTCTTGCAAAGACCCCTGACCCAGCAAGACCTGGCTTTGTTTGAGGGCCAGTACGGTATCCATGAACTCTGCAGCAAGCAAGGGGGCCAATTCCGCTTCAGCGGCCTGGTAATTCTCCAACATCAGGTAGGCGTCGGCGCGTTGTTCGCGCACGCCGGGCTGGTCGGGCAGAACTTTGCGCGAATCCGCCAAATCCTGCTCGGCACCCTCCAGGTCCATGGCCAAAATGCGCGTGCGAATGCGGGCATCGTAAAAGGCCTCTGCAAAGGGGTTGAGCAGAATGGCTCTGTTGTAGTCGGCAATAGCCAGGCTGAACTCCTGACGGTGCCGGTACAAATTAGCCCGACGCAAATAAGCTTGCGCGTAATCAGGATCCAGCTCAATGGCCATGGTGTAGGCTGACAGCGCTTCTTCCCACAAGCCCCGGTTGACTAAAAAATCACCTTCGCGCAATTGAAAGCCCGCAGCGGTGCGGGAATCGTGGGGAATGCTCTGCGCGAAGGCCGGCGAAACAGCGCAGAACAGTGCGCTAAACAACAGGATACGAAGCATGGGTACTTTTGCTAAAAGATACGCTGGAAAGCGCATGTTGCAGCTGGCCGAATATCACATACCGTGAAACAATACCCGGAATAATCCAATCTTTGTGGTACCATGAGCCAACTGATAACAGAGATAAGAAACGGATACCTAGTGGTATCCATGACCCGCGGAAAAGCCAATGCTTTGGATCAAACGCTCGTGGACGAGCTGCGCGAGGTGTTCAGGCTTTCGCTGAAAGACGACGAGATTAAAGGCATGGTGCTGGCGGGAAAAGAGCGCTTTTTCTCTGCCGGTCTTGATCTGATTGCGCTCTACGATTACGATGCGGCTGCGGTGGAAGAGTTTTGGCGAAGCTTTATGGGGCTTATACAAGAAATGGTGGCATGGCCAAAACCGCTGGTCGCGGCCATTTCGGGGCATGCACCTGCCGGCGGCTGTTTGTTGGCCCTAACCGCCGATTACCGCGTCATGGCCGCTGGCGACTTCACCATCGGTCTCAACGAAATTCCGGTGGGCATCATGGTTCCCGAGGCCATTTTCAACCTCTACCGATTTTGGATCGGCGACAATCTAGCCCATACCATGCTGCTGGAGGGCAAATTGGTTAAGCCAGACAAAGCCTTGCAAATTGGCCTGATCCACGAAGTAGTGGAGGCCAGCCAAGTATTGATCCAGGCCGAGCGGCAAATGCAGCGCTACATTAACTACCAGTCTTTTACCTGGCAGCAGAGCAAAATCAACATTCGCCGAAACCTGCGCCAGGAAATGCAAATGGAATTTGACGTGGTCTTTGCCCCGGCTTTGCTACATTGGTGGTCGCCAGAAACGAGAGCCATCGTTAAGGCTGTCGTAGACACGCTCAGGGCCCGCAGCAGCAGTTGAAACACCGGCGCGGTTTTGCCTGCCAATATGCCAAGCCTTAGTGATCCAGCATCAGCACTTTCATAGCAAACCATACCCTGCCTTAGCGATCCAGCATCAGCACTTTCATAGCAAACCATACCCTGCCGGCATCCAGTTCCGCTGCGGCAAACCGGTGCAGGGCAAGAGTTCGCTCTTTACTTGGAGAGCCCGACAGTAACGCTGCAAGGCGCGGCTCATCGGCTACCGAAGCGGCCTCTACTTCCGAGGGAAGGGCCTCCGTGTTGCCAAGCATCCCCAGGTGGTTTCCGGTCAGCACAGCGCTGAGCCGGATGCGCTCCGGAAGGGCATCCACACCGATGCCGAGGCGGGTAATGGGCTTTTCAACCTCAAAAACTGCGGCACCGGATGCCCGGCAGTAATAGTCGTAACCCATGCGTGCCACCAGGTCAATTTTGTGCGGGTCAATGCGGCCATCAACCCCGAAAATGCGCTCCGCAAAATGCATGCGCTGAATGTCGGCGATGACCAGGTTACCGGCTCCGCCCTTGCTGCCCAACTCCACAACTTCTCTTACGGTACACTCAAATTGCGCAGGGCTCTCTGCCACGCGAAACGGCCTCACAGTGTCGGATGTCAGCGCAGTGAATCCGGCTTTCTCAAACTCGTTGATGCCGCGAGGGTAGGCCGTGCTGGCCAGCGACATTTGCTGAACCATAGAATAAGATACTATATTGATCACTACTTCCGGAACTTCGCGAATGTTGAGCAGCGTGTCCTTTAATGTGCCATCCCGTCCGGAGCGCGCCGGACTAAACACCGCTACTGGCGGGTTGGAACTAAAGATGTTAAAAAAACTAAATGGCGCCAGATTGGGACGGCCTTCGGCATCCACGGTTGAGGCGAAACAAACTGGCCGGGGGGCAACGGCAGAGAGCAGCAACTGGTGCCGCTCAGCAGGAGCGACTTCTTCGGGAATCAAAGTTCTGAAAGACATAACTTTTATTATCTTAATTGGAACAATCGTTCCAAAATATAAAACATTATAGAATGGCGGGAAGAATTTCGCAACGGCATTCGCCAAAACCAACGCGATAACCCTTGCCCTGTGCCCAGCCCCGCATGATGATGACGTCGCCGTCTTCGATAAACTTGCGCTCGCCGAATCCTGGAATCTTTACTGGTTTGGTGCCCTTCCAAGCCAACTCCAGCATGGAACCGTAGCTGCCGGGATCCGGACCGGAAATGGTGCCGGAGGCGTAAAGGTCGCCGACGTTGATGTTGCAGCCGTTAACGGTCTGATGCGCCAATTGCTGGCACATGTTCCAGTACAGGTGCTTGAAATTGCTTTTGCTGACCGTGAATGGATTGCCCCCCGTCGGCTGAATGGCCACTTCCAGGTGGATGTCGTAGTTCTTTTTGCCCTCAAAGGTCAAATACGGCAGAACGGCCGGGTCCTGCTCCGCACCTTTCACCCGAAAGGGTTCCAGCGCCTCCAGCGTTACAATCCAGGGAGAAATGACCGAACCAAAGTTTTTGGCCAAAAAGGGCCCGAGCGGCACGTATTCCCATTTCTGGATGTCGCGGGCACTGAGGTCATCAAAAAGCAGAATACCAAATATGCAATCTTCGGCTTTATTAGTTGGGATCGATTGCCCCAATTCTGTGAGCTTGCCCGTTACAAAAGCCACTTCCAATTCAAAGTCCAGTTGGCGGGTGGGACCAAAGATCGGTGCCGCAGCACCTTCAAGCATTTGTTGGCCTTTGGGCCTGCGGATGGGCGTGCCGGAAACCACGATGCTGGAGGCGCGGCCGTGGTAACCCACCGGCATATGTTTCCAATTGGGCAGTAGCGCGTTGTTGGGGTCGCGAAACATGGTGCCCACGTTAGTAGCGTGGTCAATGGACGAGTAAAAGTCCGTGTAGTCGCCGATTTGAACGGGCACTTGCATTTCTGCGGTTGAACGGCGCACAAGGCAGCGCTCGCGCAGGTTCAGGTTGTCGCGGATGTCGGGCGTGTCTTCAAACAGCAACTCGCGCACCCGTTCACGGATGCCATTGGTGGTATTTTTACCCAGCGCAATCAGGTCATTGAGGTAAGGCTGCGTCAGTACCGAGGCAATGATGCCGCGCACGTTGAGCAAGTTGGCCTGAAAAAGGGCGGACAAATCCACGATGTAATCGCCGATGGCGATGCCAGGGCGGGCACTTCGGTCGCTGGTGCGAAAGATGCCAAACGGCAGGTTCTGGATAGGAAAATCGCTGTCCGGGGCCGTTTCGATCCAGGATTTTTGCGTGGGTTCTGCAGAGCGGGTCATGGGCAGGGCGAAGGGCTTAACGTTTATGAGCGGATTTCTGGCCGGGCGAAGGGCCCGAGCAGCGCTGTGGCCGGGATTTTGCTAACGCCCCAAATTTAGCACTTCTCCCGGGGGGGTGGGGGCTGTTCCCTGGACCTGCTCTTTTGGCTTCAAAAACTGTGGCCGTTGCTGATTGCGCCCTTCGCCATGCATTGGGCAACTTAGGCGTATTTTGCAAGCTAATTCGCTTGCCTATCCCATGGAATTTCTCATTATTTTTGGCTTAACGCTGATCAACGGATTCTTTGCGCTCTCCGAGATTGCGTTGGTGTCGGCCAGAAAGTCCGGTTTAGAGCAAAAGGCGGCGAAGGGCCATTTGGGTGCCAAGGCGGCGCTCAAATTGACCGCGAATCCGCAGCAGTTTCTCAGCGCGGTTCAGGTAGGCATAACCCTGATCGGCATCGTTCAAGGCGTTTATGGGGGCGAAGTGGTGGCAAGTTTTTTAGCGCCCTTGTTGGAAAATGCCGGCATGGCGGAGGCACCGGCCTACACCTTGGCCTTGGCCGGGAGCATCATCCTGATTACGTATTTGTCTATTGTTGTGGGGGAGCTAATTCCAAAATCCTACGCGCTGCAACACGCCGATTCGCTGGCACTGACGGTCTCGCCGGTGCTGGATATTTTTTCGCGGATCACCTACCCTTTCGTCAAATTGCTGACCATCAGCACGCAATTGGTGCTGCGGCTGTTCGGGATCCGAAACGTTTCGAACGAACAAATCACAGAAGAAGAGCTCAAGGCCATGATCCGCACTGCGCGACAACAGGGCGTGATGGAAAGCGACGAGGAGTTTCTGCACGAGAATGTCTTCCGCTTTTCGGATAAGAAAGCTTATAGTCTGATGACCCACCGAAACGAAGTGGTAGCGCTGGACATCAATAGAAGTAAAAGCGATATCACGGCTACGCTGCAACAACATAGCCATTCCTATTTTCCGGTGTACGACCGCAATAAAGATGTGATGAAGGGCATTTTGAGCGCCAGGGAATTTTTTATGCACCCTGAAAGATCTGTTCAGGAACTGATCAAGCCCACCGTTTTTGTGCCTGATTCCATGCTGGCCTGGTCCGTGATGCAGCGTTTTAAAAAAGAAAAAAAACATTTTGGTATAGTCATTAACGAATATGGTTCGTTTGAAGGCATTATTACCATTCACGATATCACGGAAGGGGTTTTTGGTAATATCCCTGATGCCGGAGAAGAGGGCGAAGGGGAGTATATGATTCTGCGTGGGGACGGGTCCTGGCTGGCGGACGGCGCAACGCCAATCGACGAATTGCAAGTCAAGCTGGAATGGGAATGGATTCGACACTACAGTGGCAATTACGTGACCTTATCTGGCGTTCTGATGGAGTACCTGCAACACATCCCCAAAGCCGGCGAGGTCATCAACCTGCAGGGCATGCGGCTGGAAATTTTGGACATGGACGGAGTTAGAATTGACAAAGTAATGATCAGTGCACTGGATGCATAGGGTTTTGTTCGTCCGCAGAGAGCGCACCAAACCGAGGGGTTGGGGGCGTTCCCTTGCCCTGGGTCTGTGCTTAAAGCTGGACCCAGGGCTGCGCTTAGGGCAAAGTTTAGGGTTGTGCATTGGGCTGTGCTCCAGCAACCTCCAGGCGCAATCCGTAGACCTCTTCCGGCTGGACAACCTGCTGGCACCAGGGCTCACCGTTACCTCGGAGTTCCGACCAGCCCCCAATGGCATTGACCGGCAATTTGAAAACAGCCTGGATCTGAGCATTCCATTGAAAGGTACGGTTGGTGTGCGCACCGATCTCGGCGAGCTTTTTACTCTGGACCATTGGAAAGACCTTGTGCGCGTCGTGAAACCTGACATCCGGCAGCGTTTTCTGGATGTTGGAGCAGGGTATGGAATCAGGCCAGAAACCGCTGTTTTTACACGGGAGTATTCTGAAGGATTAAAGGTGGTAGAAGGTTATGTGGGCGCTTCCGGCTTCCGCTACCTAGACAAAAGATATTTTTTATTATGGGGAGCGCGGGCCATGTACGCCGAGTCAGTGTATTCGCTGGACAAGCCCGGGGTGCGGGTTTCTGCCTCCGCAGGAACCGCCCGGTTTACCAAAGTTGGCTTTATCTATTATTACGGTGCGGCAGCAACGTACAACGACGGGCGCTTCCTGGCGCTTCCGTGGGCTGGAGGCCAAGCGCGTTTGCCCTGGGGTAGTCGTGTGCGTGTAATCTTGCCTCGTGAAGTGGTGTTGCGCCACCGGTTTGGCCGCGATAAGGTCTGGCAAAAAGCGGATTGGGAATTGGGATTGCGGGCCGACGCTAGCTATAGGGCCACGGGTGCAACTTCATTAGCCTTTTGCCAAGTGGAATGCGCCTTTGGCTATAAAGGCCTGGTAAGTCTGGAAATATGGGAACTAAAAACCGGGGCCAGTCTGGCCTGGCGCATCCCGGATTCACAAAGCTGGCTCCAACTCTACGGGGGCTATACCCCCGTTCGTTGGCTGACTGTTCAGCCCGATGACATTGAAGGGGCCGATCGCGTACGGATAACCCCTTCTACCGAACCAGCTTTACGCCGACCCTTTATCGAGCTCAGCTTCAACACTTCGCTTGGCAAGGACATACTTAACCTGGACATGGGCAACGTGCTTTTTTCGCAAGGTTCTGCGGTATGGTAGGCGCAGGGAAAAGAACATCCGACCTGAGCAAGAACAATGAAGCTTTGTGGGAAGCTGGCCACTGATGCTGCCGCCTCCTTCATCCAAACTACCTGCAAAAGCCATCGTTCCTTTCCCCGCGCTGCATACCTGCTGCAAATCCAGGACGGGAACATCCTGAACCACCCACCACTGTCCTCCGGCATTCTGGACAAGGGTCAAGTATGAGTGAAAACTCATAGTGCTTCCCTTAAAGACCGCCGTAACAGCAGCATTCGCCCCTTTTACCTGAACATCAGTCATCACCAGCGTACGCGGCGTTCCGGCAAACTCTTTGGATCGAATTTTTTCCAGGTAAGCCGTCTTGGACATCAAGACAAGGTCTTGGCTCCCGAACAGTCGGTTCATGGCAATGCGAAACTCCGGATGCAACAGATCATCCAATGGAACGACATCGGACTGATCAGCAGCTAAAGCAGAAGCTTCAACCGATTTTCTTACGGACGAAACAGCAGCACTTTGTGCAAAAGTTGCCGTGACCAAAAACATCAATCCTGTCAATGCAATCATTGGTTTGTACATGACGAAAGATTGTGATTGGCTTAAGAATGAAGATGTTATTTTTTCAGCCAGACTTTACAGTTCATTGCTTGCTAAAACAACTATTGATGTATCATTTATACAGCGGCCAATTGTCTTCCCTCAAGTGGTGGAGGTACCATTTGGACGCAAAAGGTTACCGCACCAGCAAAAACGCTTAGGTAGCCATATTGAGCTGGACAGTTTTCAACAAAGTCAGTAGAGCTTCAGCTTCATTCTTTGACATTCCGGCTATGCTCCGACGGCGGTGCTCGTCAACCATAGCAATGTGAAGCTGAACAAAATCGCGTCCCGGCTTGGTCAGGACAATTTGAAATTGTCGCCGGTCCTGCGGGTCTGGTTGACGAAACACAAACTGTCGCTTTACCAGCAAATCCAGTGTCCTGGTAATGGAGGCCGGATCCCGCAAAGAGCGCTGTGCCAACTCCTGCTGCGACAATGAGCCAGCCTCATGAATAATTTTTAGCAGCACCCATTGGTCCACTGTTATCCCCAAGCCCTGCCGATCGAATTCGCGCTGTGAATAGAGCTTAGCCTGCTTACTTGTTTGCTCAATCTGAAACAGAACAACCTGACTCAGCGGCACTTTCTTCTTCTGACTCAAACCGTTTATTAATTTAATCTATGAATTAAGTAATTTTATTTTGCACTGTCTCGTCAGTTTCGTCCCGCATTTTCCCGATGAAAAAATCAAGAAGTTAAGACGTGAATTTTAATTGATCTATCAATAATTGATGCCGCAATAATAAGGCGAAAATCCGAAACTCGGACAACGACCTCGAAAAATTCAGGTCACCGCTTCATGCAGCCGCGGGTGAATGCAACTCTCCAACCATAACAGCTTACCAATCCCCTTCGCCATCATCCAGCGAAAGGTTGCGGCGCGTGTGCGCTTTTTCGACCATGCGGGCCATGATGGCCCCCGCCAGCGCAAAAGGGGTACCGGCGGCCAGCGCTCGATGGGCCAACGTTTCGTCTACGTCAATGCGGTAAAGCAGACGGAACAATTGCTCCGGGTCATCGGCGGCAAGCACCGCAATTCGCTGGGCCAATGCTTCCTGTACGTCAGCCAAAGAAAGCTGCTGCGCAAGCCCAGCTTCCAAATCAAAAAGCCGGGTTAACGCACCCGCCGCAAAATTTTCGTCGTCTAATTCGCTCATGACAATTCAAGACCTATGATTTTTTTCCAGTACGCCCATGCCGAAAAGGGCAAAATCGTACTTGACCGGATCGATGGGATCAAAGCGCCGAAGGGCTTCGGTCAACATCAAAACCGCCTGCCAGTCGTTTTGCTTGCGCTCCAAAAGGCCCAGTGCGCGGGCGCTGCGGGCCACATGAACATCTAGCGGGCAGAGGAGTTGTGCGGGTGCAAAGCGCTTCCACTGGCCGAAATCTACGCCCCGCCCATCATTTCTCACCATCCAGCGCAAAAACATGTTTAAACGTTTGCAACTGCTTTTCCTATCCGGTGTGGCGACGTGTTTTACCGTACGTAGAGGGAAATTCGGATGGTCACAAAAATCGCGGTGAAAGCCGGCCAACGCGGGCCCCACATGGGGTGAGTCGACAGCGAGATGCCGCGCAAAGGCGTCTTCCAAACTGTCGTGTTTGCGATAGTGCCGCTGCAAAAAGTCGAGGAAGTACAGCGCATCCGTTGAGTTGAATGTGCGGTGTTTAAAGCTCAGAAAGCGCTTGCGGTCGCGCTCGCGGTGGTCGCGAATAAAAGCATGCGGGGCACCGTCCATAAGCCTGATCAATTCCGCGCCGCTGGCCAGGATGCTTTTCCTGTTGCCCCAGGCCAACATGGCCACCCAAAAGCCAATGATTTCGCGGTCGGCAGGCTGCGTAAACTGGTGCGGAAGGCTGATAGGATCATCCGCTAAAAAAGCGAGCCGCGCATAGCGGTCATAGCGTTCGTCAAGCAACGCGCGCAACTCGACCTCGTGCAAGGGCCGGACAGAAGCCGCGTTCATCCTTTGCGCATTTCGGGCGAAGGGCTCATGTGCCCAGTGCAGCTTCTAAATCGGCGACCAAGTCCTCTGCGTCTTCTATGCCGACGCTCAGCCGGATCAGCGAATCGCTCAGTCCGTTGCGCAGGCGCTCTTCGCGCGGAATGGACGCATGGGTCATGGTAGCCGGGTGCCCAATAAGCGATTCCACACCCCCCAGGCTCTCGGCCAGCGCGAAGAGCTTTGTTTTGGTCAGCACACGAGTCGCGGCCTCCACCGTGTCGTCGTGGAGCGTGAAGGAGACCATTCCCCCGAAATCACGCATTTGCTTTTTAGCCACTGCATGGCCGGGATGCGACGAAAAACCGGGATACAGCACGCGATTGACAGCCGAAAATTGTTGCAAACGCTCCGCGATAATGCGGGCATTTTCGCAACTCCGCTGCACGCGCAGGTGCAGGGTTTTAATGCCGCGCAGCACCAGGAAACTGTCTTGGGGACCCGGTATGGCTCCGCAGGAATTTTGAATAAAATAAAGGCGCCGGGCCAGTTCTTCATCGCGCACGACGAGCGCCCCCAACACCACATCAGAATGGCCGCCCAGGTATTTAGTGGCTGAATGCAAAACGATGTCCGCCCCCAAGTCCAGGGGAGTTTGCAGGTACGGCGAGGCAAAGGTGTTGTCCACCACCGTCAGAATGCCCCGCTCCCGCGCCACTGTGCAGATAGCGGCAATGTCAATGATGTTGAGCAGCGGGTTGGTTGGCGTTTCGATCCAGATCATTTTGGTCTGGTCGTTGAGATAGGGGTTGACGCGCTCCGGGGCGTCCATGCCCACAAAGTGGAAGCGGATGCCAAAGGGTTCAAAAATCTTGGTGAAGGCGCGGTAAGTGCCTCCGTACAGGTCGTTGGTGCTGATGACTTCGTCGCCAGGCTCAAGCAGCTTGATCACGGCGTCAACGGCAGCCATGCCGCTGGCAAAGGCCAGCCCAAACTGACCGTTCTCTAACGCCGCCAGGTTGTGCTCCAGCGCTGTACGGGTAGGATTTTGGGTTCTGGCATATTCGTAGCCCTTATGGACCCCCGGGGCCTGCTGAACAAAGGTGGAGGTCTGATAAATGGGGGTCATAATTGCGCCCGTGGCAGGGTCAGGCTCAAGCCCGGCGTGGATAGCTTTGGTACCGAATTTCATGAGGAGGTTTGTGCAAAGGTAAATCGGGGCTTTGGCAGCTGGCACGTTTGGATTATTTTACATGCATTAAGTCGTTGTAATGTTGGCACTAAGCGTTATGTTAAAATTTATCTTGGTTAGCTTTGCGAATTGTCACGGGTAATGCAGATATTGAGTTAGCAAAGGGATTTGTTTTTAGGTAAAATACGATCAGGGTTAGGGAGGGTGACCTGCTTTTTCACTTTAAAAAGCCAGATAGTCTGGCAAAAGTTCGGTTTCTCAACGCAAGATTCACTTATTGACCGGTTCCTCTGAACCGCAGGCGTGATAAGCTCCCTCCCTTTTAGACAATGATTTTGTCTGAGTGTGGTATGCCATCTGCTTTCGGGGACGAAATGGGGGAACCTATGTCCACCAATCTCCCACCATGACCATGCAATCCGCACTCCGTCTTTTCCTTCTCTCCATTGCTTTCCCGCTGATTCAGGCTCAGGCCCAAGTCATCGACTGGGTTAATCTACCCGGCAGCAACAAATCCGATGTTGCTGAAGACATTGTAACAGATGCTGCAGGCAATTCCTATGTTACGGGCAAGTTTTCTACCACCATCAATCTCGGGGGTACTACCCTGGTTTCTGCAGGGAGGGAGGACATCTTCATTGCCAAATACAACCCGGCTGGCACTTTGCTCTGGGCCAGACGCGCGGGAGGGGTCTTGGAAGATCAGGGCATCGAAATTGGCATAGATGCTGCTGGTAGCGTGTATACGGTAGGTCGTTTTGAGGCAACTGCTACGTTTGGTCCCTTGACCATTGCCTCGCAGGGCAACGTGGACATTTTTGTCATCAAGTATGACACCGATGGCAACTTCCAGTGGGTAAATACTCTCGGAGGAAGCCGGGACGACCGTTGCCGCGGCCTTTCCGTAACGCCCGAAGGCTATTGCTACATCGGGGGACGCTACCGAATTAGCACCAAACTCAACGGTATTAATCTGACTGGCGTCGGGGAAGAAGATGTTTTTGTGGCCAAATTGGACACTACCGGACAGGTGCTTTGGGCACAAACGTTTGGCGGCATTCGCAAAGATTTTGGCGAAGATGTGGTGGCCGACTCAGAAGGCAATGTTTACATTACCGGCAGTTTCTTCCAGTTCATCATCTTCCCGGACACTACTTATTATGGATTGGGCGACGAAGAAATATTCCTGGCAAAGTACGATACCGATGGCAATTACATCTGGAGTCGCTACTTGGGAGGCAGCCTTCGCGATTATGGAGAAGCATTGGATACGGATGAGTACGACAACGTTCTGGTGTCCGGAGCCTTTAGCGGCGAAGGCTATTTTGGAAAAGACACGCTGCAGAGCCGGGGCGAAATGGACATGTTCCTCATTAAGGTCAATCCCGATGGTGATGTGCTTTGGTCGTTTGCGGCCGGTGCTCCTATCAACAATGACGTGGCTTGGGCAATGTCCTACGATGGGCGCGGAAACTCCCTTTTATCCGGCTGGTTCAAAGGGCTGATGACCTTTGGCGATACCACACTTTTTGGCAGCAACAGTTTTAACATTTTCGCAGGCAAAGTCAGCGGAGCTGGAAAAGGGACCTGGGCTACCAAGCTTGGTAACACCAGCAGCGAAGATATTGGTCGCGGGGTGTCCGCAGATGCGCTTGGCAATGTCTACGTCGCTGGTGGCTACCAAGGCACCGCCACCTACGGCTCTGTGACGGCAACCGCAGTGGGTGGGTATGACATTATCCATGCCAAACTCTTTGCTGGTCCGGATGAATGCGCCATGAGCCATGCTTATGCAGGGATCCCTTCAGAATGCACTCCTACGGACACGCTTTACGACATTGACGTGACCTTGTACCATTATTTTGCCCCTTCTACCGGCTCGTTGAGTGTCAACGGACAACTCTTCCCTATCGGAGCTAACGAGCAGGTAATCAATCTGTCGGATCAATTGCCGATTGGTGGCTTCAAAGACATATACGCATTTTTTACAGACAACCCGGCCTGTAGCCTTAAAATCAACAACGCTTACCTCACCCCGAATTCCTGCGATCCCTGCTTGATTTCCGGTGTTTCGCTGTTAAACGTAGGTACTTGCAAAGTGGCGACCAACCGCTACACCGCCCGCGTTAGGGTAACTTACTCCAAAGCTCCTATTTCAGGGTTTTTGATCGTCAATGGCCAGGAATTTCCGATAACGTCCAGCCCCCAAGTGGTAGATCTGGCCAATCTCTATTCAGATGGACAGCCTGTTTCTATCAATGCCTATTTTTCCGAAGACCCTTTTTGTAGCCTCACCACGGGTACCTTATTTACTGCACCTGCTTCTTGCAGCACTTGCCGGGTCAGCGGCGCAGTCGTTAACTCGGTCGGTTCTTGCAACGCTGTAGACAGCACCTACTCGGCAGAAATTGGCTTGGCCTTCCGCGCCTGGCCCGCAACCGGAGGCATTTTGGTGAATGGACAATTGTTTGATATCATCACTCCCCCCATGACCATTACCCTCGATGACCTGGTGTCCGATGGTTTGGCTGTGGACCTGACCGTCACTTTTGAAGGCGATAGCCTCTGTGGCGACACCTTGGCCAATTTGTTCGTTGCTCCACCACCATGCGATACCTGCACGATAGTCAGCGTGACGTTTGGCAACTTTGGGCGTTGCAACCCTGCGGAGCTGACCTATTCAGCCGAACTCTCGCTGGCCTATGCGAACCAGCCAACTTCAGGCAACCTGAGCGTTAACGGGCAGTTGTTCCCCATTGACGGTTCTCCTCAACCCTTCTTATTAGAAAATCTGGCATTGGACGGCCAAAACGTGGGCATCAACGCCTTTTTCACCGATCAGCCGTCGTGCAGCTTTTCTCAATCAGCCGTGTTTACAGCCCCAAATACCTGCCAGGATTGCTTAATGACAGGCATTAGCCTTGCAGACCTGGTTAACAACTGCGATCCGTTCACCAATCAGTACGAGGTGGAATTGCAGCTTGATTACCTCAATGCACCTTCAAGTGGCAACCTCTTGGTGGCCGGGCAATCCTTTCCTGTCACGTCTAGTCCCCAAACAGTGTTGGTGACAGGTTTGGCAGCAGATAACCTTCCCGAAAGCTTCACGGCATTCTTTGCCAATGATGTGATCTGCGCCTTCTCCGTGTCGGATTTGTACATCGCCCCTGCCCCTTGCGACACTTGCGGGCTTCCCAGAAACCTTGTTTCCACGCTAAATCCTCTCCTTCCTGCGCAGGCATTGATTGAGTGGGATCCGGTGCAGGACGCATTGTCTTACACGGTCCGGGGTCGTCGTATGCCCACGGGTGCGTTTGGATACATCAACCCAACTGGTCCAGGCAGGTTGGTTAAAAACCTGAACACTGGTAAAACCTATGGTTGGTCTGTGCAGTCCAATTGCCCTTATGACACCTCGGAATATTCTCCAGAAGTTTATTTCACCTTGTTCTCCGCTCGGATGATCCAGACCGAAGGCCGATTGGGCGAAAAGCTCTCGCTCTTCCCCAACCCCTCCACCGGACCAACGCACGTGATGCTTCAGTCTACAACGTCACAACCCATTAATGTTCGCGTCGTGGATATGCAGGGCGCAGTGCTCCAACAATTCACCCGTTTGGGCGATGTAGGCGCTACCGCTATTCCACTTGACCTGAGCGCTTACCCACCTGGTTTATACCTGGTAGAAGTGACGCAGGCCAATGAAACCGGGGTTCTGCACGTTCAGATCTCCAGATAAAGAGCGCATAGCCTAAAACAAAAAAGCATCGCCAAAGAATGGCGATGCTTTTTTTTAAGGGTACCCCAAATAACCCCAAATCCTGCGCAGCACTAAAACTTGTGCACGATGAGGCCGCTGCGAAGCTTAGGCTCAAACCATGTCGTCTTAGGGGGCATGACCTGACCGGAATCTGCCACGTCCATAAGTTGTCCTATGGAAACGGGGTAGATGGCAAATGCAGCAGCCATCTCTCCGCTGTCAACTCGGCGTTCGAGTTCTGCTAAACCGCGAATTCCCCCGATAAAATCAATGCGATCATCGGTTCGCTGGTCGGCAATGCCCAAAATGGGCGAAATGACGCGGTCGCTGAGCACAGAAATGTCCAGCGATGCAACCGGATCATCTTCGTCTACGAGGCCGGTTTTAATTTCCATGCGGTACCACTGACCGGGAAGGTACAAACCATAACAAAAGTTATCGTCAGGTTTGTAGGCTTCGCGCACAGGCTCCAGGTCAAAGTCAGTGGAAAGGGCCTGCAGAAAGGCCTCGCGGCTCAACCCGTTCAGGTCGCGCACCACGCGATTGTAATCCTGAATGGCCAATTGGTCGGCGGGAAACAGCACGCTGAGAAAGAAGTTATAGGCCTCTTCGCCCGTGTGATTCGGATTTTCTTCTGCCATGGTTTTGCCCACTTTAGCCGATGAAGCCGCGCGGTGATGCCCGTCTGCGATGTAGGTAACCGGCACTTTGGCGCGGAACAAGCGGGTCAACTCCTGAATCGTGGAACGGTCGCGGATGACCCAAACGGTGTGGCGCACCTCATCGGGAGTTTCCAAATCGGCATCGGCATCCTGATCGGCAATTACCTTGTCGATGATTTCGTCAATGGCGTAAACCTCCGGATAGGCCAAAAAAACCGGCCCGGAATGCGCACTGATTTCGCGCATATGTCGAATGCGGTCGTTTTCTTTAACCGGACGGGTGTACTCGTGCTTTTTGATCACGTCGTCCCAATAATCCTGCACGCTGGAGCACGCTACGAGCCCCACCTGTGCGTGCGTGCCCATGATCTGGCGGTACACGTAAAGGCAATCGGCAGCATCGGGAACCAGGTACTTTTTCTGCAAAAACAGGGCAAAATTCTCTTTCGCCTTGGCGTAAACCCGATCGTCATAGGGGTTGAGGTCGGCCGGGAGGTCAATCTCCGGTTTGGTCACGTGCAAAAAGGAGTGCGGGTTGCCTTCGGCCTCCACGCGGGCTTCGTCCGAATTGAGCACGTCGTAGGGTCTCGCGGCAACTTTTGCCGCGAGCGCCTCAGGCGGTCGGAGACCTTTGAAGGCTTTAATAATGGCCATGAACGGGGGAATTGAGGGTTAAGGAAGCGCAAAGGTAAAAAAAACCGCCCCTCCCCGCTTACGGGCCAAGGGCGATTTGTGCGCTCAGCAACCCTTCTGTGGGCTGCAAGGTTTTCAGTTCGCGTGCACCGACAGACCAAAATGCTGGAGCAAATGCCCGGCCATTTCGGTTCCGATACGAGCCTGCGCCTCTGCGGTAGCCGCGCCAATGTGCGGGCTGAGCGAAATTCGGGGGTGACCGAGTACCGCCGGCGAAGCGCTGGGCTCACCTTCGAACACGTCCAGGGCTGCGTGGGCAACCTGACCGCTGTTAAGGGCTTCTAACAGCGCCAGCTCAGCCACTGCTCCCCCCCGAGCGGCGTTGACAATGCAGACCCCTTTTCGCATAGCGCCAAATTCGTTCGCGCCCAAAATGGCCGGATCGCCCTCGTTGCTGGGCAGGTTGAGCGAGATGAAGTCGCTTTGAGCCAGCACCTGGTCGAGCGACGCGATAGGCAATTCCACCGAAATGGGCGCCAGCCCAGCTATAGTCAGGCTGAGCGAAATCGGGTCTTTTTGGCGGCGGAAGGGAAGCACTGTCATGCCAGCTCCCAGCGCCAGCCTCGCGAGTGCCTGTCCGATACGGCCACAACCAATGATGCCCAAGGTGCGTCCGCGCAATTCCATCCCTTTGCCGTACGCCTCCTTTAGATGTTTGAAGGCTGCGGCATCGGCTCCGGGCATTTCGCGGTTAGCGGCGTACAAAAAACGCGCCATGCCGTACATATGCCCCATGACCAACTCGGCCACGGATTCCGATGAGGAATCGGGCGTATTGTGCACCGCAATACCCTTGCTTTGGGCGTAGGCAACGTCAATATTGTCCATGCCCACGCCGCCCCGTCCAATGAATCGGAGGTTAGGGCAGGCGTCAATCAACGGTTTGCGCACTTTGGTGGCGCTTCTGACCACCAGGGCATCGTATTCCTGCAGAGCCTGGGGAAGGGCTTCTTGCGCGATGAACTGCGTATTGACCTGAACGCCAGCAGCTTCCAACTTTTTAACGCCGGCTGAATGCATGCCGTCGTTGGCTAAGACTTTGACCATAATATTGTGGTGGGTTGAGGGGTTCGATAGGGTGCTCAGGCGTTGACGGTAGCAAATTCGTCCATGAGCTGGCAGAGGTGGTCTACGCTGCTCAGGGGTAAAGCGTTGTAAATGGAAGCCCGGAAGCCGCCTACCGAACGGTGGCCCTTCAACCCGACAATGCCGTTTTGGCTGGAGAAGGTGTCAAAGCGCTTTTCGTGGTCGGGATTGGTGGCCACAAAGGTGACGTTCATGCGCGACCGGTCTTCTTTGGCCGCGGTGCCCTGGAAGAGAGGGTTTTCATCAATGGCGGCGTACAGGCGCTCAGCTTTGGCCACGTTGGTGGCTTCTACGGCCGCCAGACCGCCCTGTTCTTCAATCCAGCGCAGGGTGAGCATGCAGACGTAAATGGCAAAAACGGGCGGAGTATTAAACATAGAACCGCCGTCAATGTGCGTGCGGTAGTTTAACATCGTGGGAATGGGGCGCTGCACTTTGCCCAACAATTCGTCTTTAAGAATAACCAGTGTGGCGCCAGCGGGGCCGAGGTTCTTCTGCGCACCGGCGTAGATCAGCGAATACTGATTGGCGTCGATCACGCGGCTGAAGATGTCCGAAGACATATCGGCCACCAGCGGCACTGCTGTTTGGGGAAGCTGGTGATATTCCGTGCCAAAAATGGTGTTGTTGGTAGTAATATGGAAGTAAGCCGCTTCTGATGGAATCGTGTAGCCTTTAGGGATGTAGTTGAAGTTCTTGTCTTCTGAACTGGCCACCACATTGGCGTTGCCAAACAGTTTGGCCTCTTTTATGGCCGCTTTTGACCAAGCACCTGTATTGACGTAGGCGGCCATTCCCCCGTCAGGCAACAGATTATAGGGCACCATGCAGAACTGCATTGACGCGCCGCCCTGTAAGAAGAGCACCTGATAACCGTCGTTGAGGTTAAAAATGCGCTTGACCAATTGCCTGGATTCTTCCATGACCGCCTCAAAATCGGCGCTGCGGTGGGAGATCTCTAAAAGGCTCAAACCCTTGCCGTTAAAGTCTTTGACGGCTTGTGCAGCCTGTTCAAAAACGCTTTCCGGGAGGATGCCGGGGCCGGCTCCGAAGTTGTACTTTTTCATGGGTGGGGACGGAAGTTGAGAAATAAGTTGACTTGCCTTGCAAAATTATAAAACAGGGTTTACCTTTGCACTCCCGCTGAGCAACCAATTGTTCTTTGAGCACAGCGGGACGGTCCTAAGATGCGAGTGCTTTCCGGTGATTCCGAGTAAGTTATACGGCAAGGAGAATTTTTTTGTGAAATCTTCTTGCAGATTTGCTTGGCTCCAAAATGTGTCGTTATCTTTGTGTCCGCTTTTGAAAAAAACGATCCCAACCGCAAGGTTGATGATTAAAAGTTCTTTGAAGTATTGGTTTGAAACAACTTGACCAGTAGCGGTGAGAAGTCACTGCTCATAGTACTCGTGCGAAAGCACAAAACCTTTTCTACAATGGAGAGTTTGATACTGGCTCAGGATGAACGCTAGCGGCAGGCTTAATACATGCAAGTCGAGGGGTAACAGGTCTTCGGATGCTGACGACCGGCGAACGGGTGAGTAACACGTACGTAACCTACCTTCA
>Ga0163149_10001040_pt1:0-2500 | contig 35946 bp, 29 predicted proteins | sample OliLakLV19MP5G1_FD_148604 | JGI IMG/M metagenome (GOLD analysis project Ga0163149, IMG submission 148604) | Freshwater microbial mat bacterial communities from Lake Vanda, McMurdo Dry Valleys, Antarctica - Oligotrophic Lake LV.19.MP5.G1 | ecosystem: Environmental > Aquatic > Freshwater >... | reverse complement strand
CCGTTGAAAAGGTCTCGGATGAGCTGTGGGTGGGGGTGAAAGGCTAATCAAACTTGGAGATAGCTCGTACTCTCCGAAATGCATTTAGGTGCAGCGTCGGAATTGAGTGTCATAGAGGTAGAGCTACCGATTGGGCTAGGGGGCTTCACCGCCTACCAAACCCTGACGAACTCCGAATGCTATGACATATGTCCGGCAGTGAGGCATCGGGTGCTAAGGTCCGGTGCCAAAAGGGGAACAACCCAGACCATCAGCTAAGGTCCCCAAGTGCAGACTAAGTTGATCTAACGTGGTGTGATTGCTAAGACAGCTAGGATGTTGGCTTGGAAGCAGCCATTCATTTAAAGAGTGCGTAACAGCTCACTAGTCGAGTGATCATGCGCGGAAAATAATCGGGCATCAAGTCTGTCACCGAAGCTATGGACTCGAAAGAGTGGTAGGAGAGCATTCCAGTTGCACTGAAGCTGTACCGTGAGGTATGGTGGAGCGGCTGGAAAAGAAAATGTAGGCATGAGTAACGATAAGACAGGCGAAAAACCTGTCCGCCGATAGACTAAGGTTTCCTGATCAATGCTAATCAGATCAGGGTTAGTCGGGGCCTAAGGCGTAGCCGAAAGGTGAAGTCGATGGACAACTGGTTAATATTCCAGTACTCGCTTTAATTGTGATGGGGTGACGGAGAAACGTAAGTCCCGGGCACGTACGGAAGTGTGCCTTAAAGGGTGTAGGTATACGAGCTGTAGGCAAATCCGCAGCTTGTGCTGAAGCCTGATAGTACCAGGAACCTTCGGGCGAATGGATAGTGGACCCAAGTCGGCTCCCAAGAAAAACCTCTAAACTTCAGATTAAAGCGACCCGTACCGCAAACCGACACAGGTAGTCAAGGAGAGTATCCTGAGGCGCTCGAGTGATCCGTGGCTAAGGAACTCGGCAAAATGGACCTGTAACTTCGGGATAAAGGTCGCTCCCTTCGGGGAGCCGCAGAGAATTGGCCCAGGCGACTGTTTAACAAAAACACAGGACTCTGCTAACTCGCAAGAGGATGTATAGGGTCTGACACCTGCCCGGTGCTGGAAGGTTAAGGAAGTCGGTTAGCGCAAGCGAAGCTGTGCGACTGAAGCCCCAGTAAACGGCGGCCGTAACTATAACGGTCCTAAGGTAGCGAAATTCCTTGTCGGGTAAGTTCCGACCTGCACGAATGGTGTAACGATCTGGGCACTGTCTCGGCCACGAGCTCGGTGAAATTGTAGTATCGGTGAAGATGCCGATTACCCGCAATGGGACGGAAAGACCCCGTGAACCTTTACTATAGCTTCGCATTGATTTCGATTAACTAATGTGTAGGATAGGTGGGAGACTATGAAGCGGCCACGCTAGTGGTTGTGGAGTCGTCCTTGAAATACCACCCTTTAGTTCATTGGCATCTAACCCCAAAAGGAGACAGTGCGTGGTGGGTAGTTTGACTGGGGTGGTCGCCTCCTAAAGAGTAACGGAGGCTCCCAAAGGTACCCTCAGTACGGTTGGTAACCGTGCACAGAGTGTAAAGGCATAAGGGTGCTTGACTGAGAGACTTACAAGTCGATCAGGGACGAAAGTCGGGCTTAGTGATCCGGTGGTTCCGCATGGAAGGGCCATCGCTCATAGGATAAAAGGTACTCCGGGGATAACAGGCTGATCTTGCCCAAGAGCTCATATCGACGGCAAGGTTTGGCACCTCGATGTCGGCTCGTCACATCCTGGGGCTGGAGAAGGTCCCAAGGGTTGGGCTGTTCGCCCATTAAAGTGGCACGCGAGCTGGGTTCAGAACGTCGTAAGACAGTTCGGTCCCTATCTATTGTGGGCGTTAGAGATTTGAGAGGATCTGCTTCTAGTACGAGAGGACCGAAGTGGACGAACCTCTAGTGTACCAGTTGTGGTGCCAGCTGCATCGCTGGGTAGCTATGTTCGGAAGGGATAAGCGCTGAAAGCATCTAAGCACGAAGCCCACCTCAAGATGAGATCTCTTTTAAGGGTCGTTCAAGACTAGGACGTTGATAGGCAGCAGATGTAAAGGCGGTGACGTCAAAGTCGAGCTGTACTAATTACCCGTAAGCTTTCATTTTTTATTCTTCGTATCTGTTCATTACTGAGATTCGCACAATCGTCAATTTATAACGTTTCGCTAACGATGACCATTCCTGTGAGCTAGTCAAAGGGCTAACTGATAGGTTCTGGCATCCAGAAACGATGTCTTTATGGCGACTTTAGCGTAGGGGTCCACCTCTTCCCATTTCGAACAGAGAAGTTAAGCCCTGCAGCGCCGATGGTACTGGAGTTAAATCCGGGAGAGTAGGTCGTTGCCATTTCATTAAAAAGCCCCGGTGCTCACGCGCCGGGGCTTTTTGTTTGTGGGCATCTCTGGAAACCCCGGAGACAAGGCTCGACGCAGTATCCGGGGTTACGGAATGGACTGGGGTATCGCACCAAAACCCAGGAGACAAGGCTCGACGCAGTATCCGGG
>Ga0163149_10001035_pt1 | contig 36005 bp, 29 predicted proteins | sample OliLakLV19MP5G1_FD_148604 | JGI IMG/M metagenome (GOLD analysis project Ga0163149, IMG submission 148604) | Freshwater microbial mat bacterial communities from Lake Vanda, McMurdo Dry Valleys, Antarctica - Oligotrophic Lake LV.19.MP5.G1 | ecosystem: Environmental > Aquatic > Freshwater > Lake >... | reverse complement strand
GGTATTTCTATTTTCTCAAAAAATATTACAGAACGTTTTTTAAATGAGCAAAAAGTAATAAAGGCTTTAAAAGATAAAGAGGTATTGTTGTCGGAAATACATCATCGTATAAAAAATAATTTGGCACTTGTTTCAAGTATGCTACAATTAAAAGAAATGCAGCTGGATAACGAAATGGCCAAAGACGCCTTAAGAGATAGTAGAAAGCGAATAAAATCAACTGCCTTAGTGCATGAGATGCTCTATAGAAAAGATTCGTTTGATAATTTAAAGCTATTGGAGTTTATACCTGAACTTTTTAAGAATGTGAATGTGAATGATAATATTATACTCGATTTTGATGGCGATGATTATGTTTTGGATTTAAATAAAGCACTACCCTTCGGTTTAATGCTGCATGAATTGATGATGAATTCGCTTAAACACTCGTTTAAAGGAAGCGAGAAATCAAAATTAAGGATTCGTTCTAAGATAGAGGATTCGTTTTTGAATATTGAGTATTGCGATTGCAGTGGAATTTTCCCTAAAAGTGTTAATTTTAAGGATACTGCTACTACTGGGTTAATGCTTATTCACACATTTATTGAACAACTCAACGGTAATATTGAACTCGTTTCTAATGAACCTCCAACGTATAAAATAAATATTCCTTTAAGTTGAGGGCTACAAAAAAAATATTGATTGCCGAAGATGAATTGCTTGTTGCCAAAGTACTAAAATTGGTTCTTGAAAAAAATGATTTTGAGGTTAAACATGTTATTGATGAGGAAGACGCTATACAAGAGGCAATAAAATATACGCCGGATGTAATTGTTCTAGATGTTTATTTGAAGAATAATTCATCCGGCATTAATGCAGGAAAGAAGATTAGAAAAAACGGAATGATATGCCCTATTATTTTCACAACAGGAAACTCTTTAGAGGAAACAAAGGTGGAAATTATGGAGATTGAAAATAGTTACCTATTTATTAAACCGGTTGATCCAGAACAACTCATTCATTTCATGATAAACGACCTAAAGTAAATATGTATAAATTAATTGTTTTTTTCATACTAAATTTTGGTGCCTTGGGCATTGGCAGTTACTTAATAGGAAACCCTTCGGAAAATGATTGGTATCGAAATGCAAATATAGCCCCATGGACTCCACCAGGCTGGGTGTTTGGGTTTGCATGGACAACCATCATGATCTGTTTCTCAATATTTATGTGGCGCGAAACAAATCAAAAAAACTTTGCCGAGTTAAAATGGTTTTTTGTTTTATATGCTATTCAGTGGTTGCTTAATGTACTCTGGAATCCTGTTTTTTTTAGATGGCATTTTGTTGGATTGGCACTTGTGATGATAATTGCCTTGGTAATTTTGGTTGCCTATTTTACATATTATGGATATAAGCATTCCATTTTTTCTTTTTTGCTTGTATTACCATATTTCGTTTGGCTTGTTATTGCCACAACTTTAAATGCTTACATTTACGTTAAGAATTAAAAAATTGATAACCCTTTTTTTATGAAGAATTATTTATTAAGTGGCTTTGCACTTATCTTTTCGATTGCGGCATTTTCGCAAACAAAAAACAACACTTATGTTAACGACGCAGGGTCTAGTATGCGCGACCATACTTTGGATTTTGTTAGCATGAGGCTTTATGTTGAATTTGAGCCAGAGAAAGGATTAGTGAAAGGAAAAATTACACATTTCTTTACGCCAATACGCGAAAAAGTAGACACTTTTTTTTTAGATGGACCTGGCATTGATGTGAAGGAGGCAAAGCTAAACGGAAAGACCATCACTTTTAAAATTGTTCCAACTGGAATAATATTTTATCCCGAGAAAACAATGGTTTGGGGCGAGAAGGATAGCTTAGCTATCACTTACGAAGCGTATCCAAAGCGCGGAATTTATTTTATAGGGTGGAACGATAAAAATAATATTAGTCGTAAGCAAATATGGACGCAAGGGCAAGGTGTGGATAACCGCAATTGGTTTCCATGTTACGATACACCTAATGATAAATTAATTACGGAAGTGTATGTTAAGTTTGACAAGGATTATAAAGTGTTATCTAACGGGGTAAAAGTAGCTGAAAAGGAACAAAAAGATGGAACCAAATTGTGGCATTATAAAATGTCACACCCGCATGCTTCGTATTTGGTGATGTTGGGAATTGGAAAGTATGATATTAAGGAAACTAAATCAAAATCGGGAGTGCCACTTAGGCAATGGTATTATCCTGAATGGAAAAACAGAGTAGAGTATACTTATAAATACAATGAAAAAATATTTGACTTTTTAGAAAAGGAAATTGGTGTGCCATATGGATGGGAATCTTATTCTCAAATTCCAGTTCAAGATTTTATGTTTGGTGCCATGGAAAATACATCAGCCACATTGTTTGGCGATTTTTTTGAAGTAGATGCACGCGGATATAATGATAGGAATTATGTATCGGTAAATGCACATGAGTTAGCGCATCAATGGTTTGGCGATTATGTAACTGCCCGCGCCGGAAATGGAACGTGGCTACAAGAAAGTTTTGCCACGCATTATAATATTTTGGCAGAGGGCGAATGTTTTGGAATGGATCATTTTGATTGGGCGAGGCGTTATGCGCAAAATGCCGCGGTAAATACAACCGATAAAAAATCAATTTCGCATTCGGAAACACCCACATCTAATATTTACCAAAAGGGATCGCAGGTTTTACAAATGTTGAGATACTTTGTGGGTAACGAGGGCTATAGAAAAAGCATTAAGCGTTATTTGCAGCATCATGCATATGCCAATGTAGATTCGGATGATCTTTTGAATGCGTTTCAAGACGAATTAGGAATGCCGTTAGATTGGTTTTGGGAAGAATGGGTATTTAAAGGTGGCGAACCTATGTATAATGTAAGTTACGAAGATCAAACATTGCAAGGAAAACGTTTTACACAGTTTGTAGTAACGCAAACACATGTGGTTAATGATCTTATTGGTTTATTTAAAATGTCTTTTGTGTTTGAGGTACACTATACAGATGGAAGCGTTGATAGTAAAACCGAATGGATAGAAAAAGAAAGTCATGTAGTAAAAGTGGCAAATGCTTCAGGAAAAACTATTGATTATGTGTTATTTGATCCTAACAGCGAAGTAATTAAAACGGTGAGCTTTATCAAGCCTTTTGAAATGCTAAAGGCTCAAAGTTTAAAAGCGCCAAAATTATTGGATAGATATGATGCGGTGCTCGCGATGAAAAATCTTACATTGAATCAAAAGCGCGATGCTTTAATAGAAGCATTTCAAAAAAACACATTCCATGGAATTCGCAGCGAAATTGTAAGTCAGATGATCCTTGATAAGAACGATAAAGGAATTCAATTGATAAAGCAAGCGTTGCACGATAAAGATGTTCAGGTAAGAAAAAGTGTGATAATAAATACGCCTTATATTGCATATTTAGTGTCTGATTACGAAGACTTGTTATTAGATTCTTCTTATGTGACCATTGCAACGGCTTTGGAAAAATTATGTTTTCAATTCCCTCAAAACACTCAAAAGTATTTAGATAAAACTAAAGACCTGGAAGGTACCAGCGGAAGAAATGTGCGTGTGAAATGGTTAGAGATCGCTTACGCGAGTTCAAATGAGAAGAAGCATGTTGATCAGTTGGTAAAATTTGTATCTAATTCATATGAATTTTTAACGCGCACAAATGCTATGGTAAGTTTACGTAAGCTTAATTATTTTGACGAAGAAGCCTTGGATAATTGCATAAATGCAGTGGTAAGTTCAAACGGAAGATTGGCCGGCCCCGCTGCTGAAACCATCAAATACTTTTTTGCGCAGCCTAAGTTCAAAAAAATGATAGTGGAGGGCGTGGCTTCTAAGCAATTGAAAGATTGGGAAAATGAAATTGTAATGAAGTTGATGCAGTAGCGTTTGAAATTCACCTAGTAAATGTAAAAACCTAATCATTTAGAATAGTTTATTTAATGTAATTGAACTCTTTTAAAACCGGGATAAGAAGCGGGGCATAAGAAACGCTGTTATTACTTACAATAACAATATTAAGTTCGCTTGAGGGTATAATTATAATATGTGATGTGTAACCTCCAATTTTTCCTTCGTAAGAAATGTTTGAGGTTTCGATATTTGGTACTTGATCAATGAACCAGCAATACGAGTGTGGCGGTCGATGTGGCGAGTACCAATTAAAGGGTAAAAGTAATTCTTGTGAGAGTTTTACATTCTCACATTTTATAAATAAGCAATACTGCAAAGCGTATAAATATTTTCTAAGATCAACTACATTACTCCAAACGCCACCATTAACTGCCGTGTACATTTTAGGAACTTCATCTTGATCATATTCTGAATAGTTGCCTTTTAGTTTTCGATACCCATGGGCTGCATTTGTTTTTTCACCTGGTTTGCCACTAAGCTTAGTAAAGGTCATGCCTGCAGGGTTAAATATCTTTTCTTGGAGAAATTGCTGCCAACTGATACCACTTGCTTTTTCGAGGATAGTAACAAGTGCACTAAAGGCCTGATCGGAATACAAAAAGTTATTTCCGGGTTCAAATGCAAGTGTGTTCGAGTATTTTACCAAGTTAAAATTCTCATCATCTTTGATATTCAAAAAGTGTGCGCTATCCATTTTTTGCAGCGGAAGATCTTTTAGCCCTGATGTATGGGTAAGCAAATGCCTTATCTTTATTTTTTTTGCAAACTCTTTGTTTTTAAAATCGGGGATGTATTTTAAAATACTATCTTCTAAATTTAATTTACCTTCTTGTTGTAATAGCAATATGCCATAGGCAATAAATGTTTTCGAGAGCCCACCAATATTCACAAGGGTATAATCATCAAATTGTTTTTTACTTTCAAGATCGGCAATTCCAAATTGTCGGTAGTACAAAATTTGATTTCCCATTTGAACATACATATATCCACCGGGATCATTTTGGTTGATGAATGAAAAAACAGAGTCGAGTTTTACTTTTAATGGTTCAGTGTAAGATTGGCCAAAGGAGCATCCAAGCAAAAGAGAACATAAAAAACTAAAGAGGCCTTTTTTCATTTGGCTTTAAAGATATTGAAATTATTGTTGCAATGAATAAACTTAATGAAGCACTTACTGAATAGAGGTTTATTACTTGCCATTTGTTTTTTTCTGCCAGTAAACGATTATTTTTTCTATCTGAGGCTTGTCGAAATACATTTTAAACTCACCATTTACCTTGGTTTCAAATATCACAACGCCTTCGCCTTTTTCCTCTCCAAGGTAATACATGTTTACTTGCTCACCATCTTTAAGCATGGTTTTTGGGCCGGCAAATGTTACGGTTTTAAAATTAATTTGACAAAGTACCCAATGGGCCATTACATTTTTTTCGGGATCACTAAGTGCTTCAATTAGTTTTGTATTGGCCAATCTACCAATGCGTAATAATTTTTTAGCGGCTTTACTCTCCACCTTAAAGCTTGCTTTGTTATCATGATCTATGATAAAATCTTTATTGCTTAATGCCTTAATGCATTGATCTGTTTTTTTGGATTGCGCTTGCACAAAATATGTACTTAGAAGCAGCAAAATCGTAATTATCTTTTTCATCTCTTTTTTAATTATCAAAAAGCTAACCAAAAAATTAATTTTGGCTATTTTTATACATATTATACGAATTTGCTTTGTTAAGGTTGCGATTTAATATGCTGAATAACAACGTGTTAATCTCTATTAAAAGAACTTCTATCCCCTCAAAGAAAAGCTGTAAATTAGTAAGTATTGCATGAAAAAATTAGTCATTATTTCCATTATTAGTTTAAGTCTGTTAAGGGCCCAAACGCCTTACTTAGATTCATTAAAAAACATATTTCGTACTGCAAAGCACGATACGTTAAAGGGAAATGCACTTCTTGCCTTGATTAGCAATGAATTCGACGATAAAATATGGCCAGCTTATAATAAGGAACTAGAAAAGATCGCTCTTCGAAATTTACAGCCAGAAGCTGACCCAAAAAACAGGTTAGATTTTGTTTATACACTTTACTTGGCAAATGTGTATTCAAATTATGGTTTTTGTGAATATTACATGAACGCCAATCCCGAAAAGGCAATGGAATGGTTTGACAAATCTCTTGAATATAACAAGGCCATAGAAAACGAGGTTGGTGAAGCTGATATCTATAATTACATGAGTGTGGTTTTGAAGAACAAGGGCGACCTTAAAAAGTCGATGGAATATAATTTTAAAGCATTAGGAATAAAAGAGAAATTAAATGATAAACAAGGTATTGCTGCCTCCTGTGTAAACCTCGGAATGATTTATTTTGAACAAAAGAATTTCAAAAAGGCTGAAGAAATGTACCGAAGGAGTTCTAAGCTTTATAAGGATGTTAAAAATACTGATGGACATGCCAACACCTTAAATAGTTTGGCGCACTTGTATTGCCAAATGGAAAAATACGACAGCGCTTTGATCAATTATAAAGAAGCTTATGAGATAGTTGAACAGATAGGGGATAAATACGCCATGAGCGGGGTGCTTGTGAATATTGGTAAATTCTATTATGAATATGGTGATCCGGATTGTGATTCTTTAAAGCGCGACTGTAAAGCAACTAATTTGGCAAAGGCAAAAAAGTGTTTTGAAAAAGCGTTGGCTATTGCAGAGGAAAATAAAAGTGTACAGGGAATTTCAGGTGCAAAGAATCATTTGGGGTGGGTAGCCTACAGATCCGGAAATTATAAGGAAGGAAAGATATTGGCGCTTGCTTCACTTGAATTGGCAAATAGAATAAAATTCCCTGCGTATATAAGAAATTCTTCTGAGTTGATGTATCTTTTAGAAAAGAAGGATGGGAATTTTGCAAAGAGTTTAGAATATTATCAGCAGTATATTGTAATGCGCGATAGTGTAAGGAATATTGAGCATACCGAAGAATTATTGAAGAAGGAGTTGGAATACGATTATGTTAAAAGAAAGGAGATAGACAAAGCCAATAACGATAAGGAACTAGCAATTTCGGAAGAACGTGAGAATAAGCAAAAGCTGGTTAGTCTTTTTGTAGGAATTGGTTTGGTACTTGTATTAGTATTTGCAATCATAATTTTTAATCGTTTACGTGTTACAAATAAACAAAAGAAGATCATTGAAGAGAAAAATCACGTGATCGAAGAAAAGCAAAAGGAAATATTAGATTCCATTCATTATGCAAAACGTATTCAAGAAACCATTTTAGCACATAAAGATTTTATTAATGATAATTTACCTTCAAACTTTATTTATTATAAGCCAAAGGATATAGTAAGCGGCGATTTTTACTGGGCAACAAAAAAAGGCGATTATTTTTATTTGGCGGTGTGCGATAGCACGGGGCATGGTGTTCCGGGCGCTTTTATGAGCTTGTTGAATATCGGTTTTTTAAATGAAGCGATCACTGAAAAAAATATACTACAACCAAACGAGATATTTAATTATGTGCGCGAGCGATTAGTGAATAGTATTAGTCGAGAAGGTCAAAAAGATGGATTCGATGGAGCATTGTTTTGCATAGATACAAAAAGAAAAAAAATCACCTATACGGCAGCAAATGTAAATCCGATGATAATTTCAAACGAAGGTATTACAGAGTTACCTTCAAACCGAATGCCTGTTGGAAAAGGAGAGATAAACAAACCTTTTGATATGCATTCTGTAGAGCTCAAGCAAAATGAAACCTTGTATATATACACTGATGGATTTGCCGATCAGTTTGGTGGGCCAAAAGGAAAAAAGTACAAGTACAAACAACTCAATGAATTGTTGAAGCGAATGTCGCCAAGTGAAATAAACGAGCAGTTAGATGTTTTGAATGCAGAATTTGAACAATGGCGTGGTAAGCTCGAACAGGTCGATGACGTTTGCATCATAGGCTTTCGCTTATGATTTGCATAGTCACGATTGAGACAAGCCTTGCTTCGTCTCTAATAGATGACGTTTGCATCATAGGCATAAGATTATAAAATGGAGAATACGGATGCAGAAATAGAAAAGATCAAAAAAGAGATCGATGAACTAAACGACATCCTTTGGAAACAAAGAGATTCGCCTTCAGTTAATTTTGATCCGGATAATGAACTTGCGATCAACCTTCAAAGATCTCGATCTATAAATTACAAATTCGGTGAAGCGCGCACTTTACTCAATGAAGGTATGTATGCCTTTATTGTAAAGAACAACCAAGCCTTAGCATTTTTTAATTTCGACACTTCATTGAAAATTTTTGAAGAGATCAAAAATGAAAAATGGACTTCAAACGCATACGTTACTCGGGCCATCGTTAGAAATTCAATAGGTTCACCTGAAATAGCATTGTACGATGGTTTAAAAGGTGTTGAATATTATAAGCGGAATCAAAACGATCTAGATCGTTCAATGGCCTTCTATGTGATGGGTACCATTTATAAGGACCTAAAGAAATATGATGAGGCCGAAAAATATTTTAAAGACGGCATAGAAGGTGAGACTATTAGAAACATGTGGAGTGGAAGGATATATACTTCTCTTTCTAATATAAAAATGGAACAAGGTAAGTATCAGGAAGCACTTGATCTTGGAATGGAAGGCCTTGCAATTGTTAGAACAGTTGCAAATGCAATAGGAGAAAGTAGAGCCTTAAATGATATTGGAATTATTTATAGAAAACTTGTTGACTACAAAAATTCTCTCGAGTATTTATTGGCAGGACTCGAGATTAGGAAACGTAATAATTTAAAGCATTTTATACTTGGAAGCTTGATAGAAGTGGCTGAAACCTATTTAACTGTGGGAGATCTAGAAAATGCTATCTTATATTTTAGTGAGGCTGAGCAATACGGAATTGAGACAAACCACTTTTCACGATTAACCATTATTTACAGCAATTTAGCTAGCATATTTAAAATTAAAAATGAATTTCAGAAAGCGATTGAAATTTATGAGAAGTTGGTAGAACTGAATGCGCGGTCGGATAAAAAAGAAAAAGAATCAAAATTAACTCATTCGGAAAGCAAATTACTAAAAGAGAAGGAAGAGGAAATAGAACGATTAAGGAATGTGGAGTTAAAAAAAGCCTATGAGGTTATAGAACAAAAGAACAAAGATATTCATGATAGTATTACTTATGCTAAAAGAATACAATATGCTTTACTGGCGCGTGAGGAATTTTTAAAGAATAATTTACCAGAACATTTCGTTTATTTTAATCCGAAAGATATTGTGAGTGGCGATTTTTATTGGGCGGCGAAAGTTTCTGGTTCAAAGGCTTTAGTTTCAGGTTCTGCACAAAACCAGAAGCCAGAAGCCAGAAACAGTGAACTTTTTTTTCTCGCTGTTAGCGATAGTACAGGTCACGGTGTTCCCGGGGCGTTCATGAGTTTATTAAATATTGGTTTTTTAAGTGAAGCGATAAACGAAAAAGAAATTTTGAAACCAAATGAGGTTTTAAATTTTGTAAGACAACGATTGATAGATAATATCAGCAAGGAAGGACAGAGGGATGGATTTGATGGCATTTTGATCTGCATTGAAAAGCCATTCGACCTCGCTCAAGGTGACTCGTTGCAGAGTGGTATAAAGATCGCATACGCTGCTGCAAATAATGCACCCATTATTATCAAGAATGGCGAGATCTTAGAATTAGAAATGGATCATATGCCTGTTGGAATGGGAGAGAGAAGCGATTCATTCAAATTATATAGTGTAAATGTAGATAAGGGTGATGTTTTGTATTTGTATACCGACGGTTACGCTGATCAGTTTGGCGGGCAAAGAGGAAAAAAATTCAAATACAAGCAATTGAATGAACTTTTGTTGAGCATTTCCAAAAAATCAATGACAGATCAAAAAGAAATTTTAGAGAAAACGTTTGCAGAATGGAAAGGTGATCTGGAGCAGGTTGACGACGTTTGCATCATTGGAATTAAAATTTAATTTAAACGGAGAAGCCTGCCCGAAGAGCAGTTAAAGGAACGTTTGTATTATTGGAATTAAGATCTGTAAATAAAATACCCAATTTGTAGCGAGTTTTTTTCACAACTTTCTTCACTCCGCCACCTACGGATTTTTTTTTGACTTCCTTTCCATATTAATTTTTAAAAAAATTTACTACTAAGCATCATAATTTTTGTGTCCTGAATGAATCTCCTGAAAGGCCTGATTTGCTTGGCTGGTAAGTGTTTTTAATGGCTTAATCGTATTACAAGACCAATTTTTTGATTAATTCAAATAAAATACTATTTTTACTTTTGAAGGATTCAATGACCTTGTATATGAAGAAGCTTCTGACTTTTATTTTAGTATGTTTTACGGCCCTAAATTCATTTGCCGCCAATAAAATAGGGGTATACCTAGTAGGAAAGATCGAGTATAAGGACCTCGAGAGTACCAGTAAATTAGTGGACAGATTAATTATAAATGCGTTTGGGGTTTCGAACGTTGACAACGATTATAAATTCAATTTGAAGAAAATAGATTGCTGGAATGAAGAAGTGACCGAATTTAGGTATTTCCCGGAAGTTGATGTAGAGAAACGGACGAAATTAAGTAAAGGCGTGTTAGCTTCAACAAAAAACTCGAGTATAAAATTTAGAGTTACCATTAATAGTGAAAAATCTTTTTTAACAGCAAGAATCCGTGAGTATTTAGATGAAAACAGTTCGTTTGAGATGGAAGTTGTGGTTGTTGGCGATGAAAGAATATTTGTTACCGAAGCTTTAGACAAGGATGTGTATAATGAGATATTAAGTACGAAGTCCTATGTAGATAAAGCATTCAAGAATTTTTTTGGTGTTAATGTGATGAATATGAACTATCATATTGAAGTGCTTAAAACCACAGCTTGTTTAATAAAAGACCTTCATAATGATAAATGCATTGATACGTATGATATGAGTGCCCCTGATAGTTCGTATAGCGTTTTTAGCAATAAAATAAGCACTAAAGAGTATAGTTCTAGCTTCATTTTGTTTGATGTTGTAGTAACAAAAGATAAATCAAGGCTTACACAAAAAGCCAATGATGTGATTATACGCGACGCAGATAGATCGGAGCACATACGGTTTTATTTTTGCATTCCAAAGTATAATTTAAAACCAGGCACAGGAAGATTTTTTGATATCGAAGGTAAAATTGTAACCAGCGATAAAAAGCCCTTTGCAAATGTGAACGTAGAGCTGAGAGATGTAAATAATAAACTTGTAGAAACGCAAAAAACAGATAAGAATGGCTATGTTAAGTTTGTTAAGGTTGATGAAGGCATGACCTATACGCTCTTCATTGATAAATCATATAAGGAAGAGGGCTTAAAACTGACAACAAACGCTGATAAAACAGTAGGTTTATTTAAAAAGAGTAAACTTGGTTTTGATTATAAATTATTAACGCCTATGATTAATACGTTAGAGGTAGTTGAAGCTAAAGATCCTTCTGATGAACTTATGATCAAGATCAAAGCAAGGATAGTTTCGGTAAGTGATAAAATTAATCCGATAGCAGATCAGGTGGTTGAATTAAGGGATTTTCAAAACAAGGTATTACAAACCAAAATTACCAATAAGGATGGTGATTTTGAATTTTCGGATGTAAATATTAAGGAAATTTATTCTGTTGAATTATTTGAGTATAAAGAAAAATTCAAAAACGAGAAGCTTTATATCTCCAACACCAAAAACGAATTGGTAGCACGTATAAGTAAAGACGCTAATGGAAAATTTGCTTATAAAACCATTCCTGCCGATCTTATCTATCTTTCGGATATGAAAAGCGAGGATATTTCTCTTACAGTGAAGCGCCAGTTAAAATTGAGTGACAACAATTTGATTATTCGTGATTTTGTTTTTTATGAAGTGAATTCGGTTCTTTTATCTAAGGAGGCAAAAGGCACTATCGACAAGATCATAAAGATCGCTAATGAAAATAGTGAGAGTAAGATCGAGATCATTTCTCATACAGATGTTAGGGGAGAAGGCGGCGACAATTTAAAATTATCACAAAAAAGAAGCGAAGCTGTATTAGATTATTTTGTAAAGAGTGGTATTGACAAGGAGAGATTGAGTTCAATAGGAAAAGGAGAGTCGGAGCCTTTGAATTCGTGTACGGATGGCATACCTTGTACTGAAGACGAGTATAAAATGAACAGAAGAACTGAGTTTAGGTTTTATAAGTAGTTTTCTAAAATTCAATTTTAATAGCACTACAATTTAAAAACGTTGTTATTCTGTTTGAAGAAGCAAATTAGAATTTTGTAAAAAGAATATTTTCTCCTCACTTTATTATATAAAGAAAAAAATTATGGAACCTAAATTCATACCTTACACTAAATCACTTACTCGCGGAGAAGATCTGTTAAAAGAAAGTAAAGAACACCATTTGTTCATGGAGAGTAGGAGAACGGTTAGAGATTTTTCGAGGGAGCCGGTTGCATTGGAAGTTATAGAGAATATTATCATGTCTGCTTCCACTGCGCCATCAGGAGCAAATAAACAACCGTGGACATTTTGTATTGTTACTAACCCTGAATTAAAATCGCAAATTAGGGTGGCTGCCGAGAAGGAAGAGTATGAAAGCTATAATGGTAGAATGTCGGAAGAATGGTTAACGGATCTTAGTTATTTGGGTACTGATTGGAAGAAGCCATTTTTAGAAGACGCACCTGCGTTGATAATTGTATTTAAGCAATCTTATGGAATAGTAGATAGCAAAAAGACAACCAACTACTACGTTACGGAATCGGTTGGTTTAGCATGCGGATTTTTGTTGCAGGCTATTCATAAATGTGGTTTGGTAGCTTTAACACACACGCCAAGCCCGATGAATTTTTTGTGTAAGCTATTGAATCGCCCGGTTAATGAAAAGCCATTTTTACTTATTCCAATTGGATACCCTGCCGAAGCCGTGATGGTGCCCAACATTAAGCGCAAATCAATTGAAGAGGTGATCGTACGTTATACGTAGAAGTAATAGCATTAGATAAGCATCGTCGACTTTAAGTTTTTGAAAAGTGAAATAGAATTAGCGAGGAGCAACCAAATTGAAAGATCTTATATTATTCATGTCAGAGTTCTATTCTATGTTTATAGAACGCTTATTTCATAACACGTTCAATATATTCGCCTGTTTCTGTATCAATTTTTAGTTTGTCGCCAATGTTAACAAACATGGGAACAGAAATTTTAATGCCACCTTCAACTTCTGCCGGCTTTACTAATTTTCCTTTATTACCATCTTCTGTATAGGTTACAGTTAGCTCTACATGTTTCGGAAGTTCACCATTTAACGGTTTTTCCGTTTCATCAAATCTAATTTTGAGAATCATTCCTTCCTGAAGAAATTGTATAGTGTCGGCAAAAATAATTTTTGGTATATGTATTTGCTCAAATGTTTCTTGATTCATACATACCAAAAAATCATTTTCTGAATAGATATATTGTAGTTCTAATTCATCAACTCTTACCAGGTCAACTTTCTCGCCAGAGCGAAAACGAACCTCGCTTTGTTTTCCGGTTTCAACATTACGGCATTTGCAGGAATAGATCGTGTTTCCTTTACCCGGTGTTATATGATCGTATTCGATCACTTTTAGTAATACGTTATCATATCTAATGAAGCAGTTCTTAGTAATATCTGAAGTAGTGGCCATTTTGAATTTTTTTCGGTAGCGAAAGATAAGATGTTATGTTGAGAAAACAAAAAGTAGAGTTAGATTTATGTTCAAAGAAGTATCTAACTACGTCTTCTTTAAACTAAAAAAACCTTTCCGGTAAAAGAAAGGTTTTTTTTCATAGAGTTCCTACTAATTAGTAGAACCTCAAAAAGTATTTTTTATTATTTGGGCGCCTTATCGGGCTATCACTTCAAGCTTGTTTGTCCTTTGCTATGTTTGTCGCACTGCGGGGTCTGCGCAGAAAAAGCGAAGCCTACTCGTTGCGCAAACATTAAGCAAAGCCCTAAACAAGGCTTTTCGTTCTATCCCGGGCGCAGCATTACGCTTTAGTTTACACTAAAAAACACTTGCCGCTTTTTTAATCCTTTTTTACTTTTTTCGGTAGATTTTTATCGCACTATTTTTAAACAAACTCAATAATAACAAGGCTTACAGAGTTTTTGAGGGACGACTAATTAGTTTTTAATTGCATACGATCAGTTTTTTAGTAACAATTTGCTTATTCTCACCAGTAATCTGTATAAAATATATACCGTTTTCTTTTATTTCGAAGCTAATACATTGTTCTCCTGTTAGGTTTTTTGTTTGTACAATTTGCCCAATACTGTTTAAGATATGAATGCTTTCTGATTTCAACAAGAAGTTTACTTTAAATAATCCATTGGTAGGATTAGGGAATACGTTTATTTCAGATCCTGCTAATTCGAATAGAGAAACATCGGTAGCAATTGTAGTGGTAGTAGTTGCATAGCAGTTTTTTCCATTCCAAATTAAATTGCCGGAAACATCTTTTGGGGTATTTTCAAAACAAACACGAGCTGGGTTTTTAAATGTATGGCCGGAAGCGTCGTATCCGCCAGTTACATCAGGTCCAATTGGAGGATAAGCGATGTTGCCAAACCAAGATGGCTTTGCGGCTAAATATAAGGAAGATGGTATAATCGTACTTCCACTTGCAGCCTGACATCCAGGCTCACCAGCAGAACCGCACAATTTTACCGAATTTGTAAAGTAATCAAAGTTAACATGTCTAAACATTGTAGTAAATGCTTTATTAGAAGTAAAACCAAAAGCGGAAGTTGGCGTATTCCAAATAGAACGACTTACTGCTTGATAAGTGGTTTCTTCGTATTTAGTTGCAAAACCAGGCTCTCCTAGAATGTTTCCGACAGCACTCATGTAATTATTTTGTGGATAGGTAAGAATAGCGCCGTTCGTCATTAAATTTGGTAAATTATAAGCTATTGTAGCATCTTTGCCTCTAAATCTGTTTCTAAAAGCAATGTCGTGAGAATTACTTCCCCAGTAGAAATCAAATTCTAAAGCGGTTTGATCGTTTCCTTCCCATAGATTGTATGAACTGTGTCCGCCATGTGTCCAGCTATCAGGCCAAAACCATGTAGTCATTTGTGAAGTACGATGAACGCCATAGGTGTAGTTATAGCCAAAAACATTGCCGGATGACGATACTAATAAAGTTGCATTTGCCGTACTATCAAAAATATTATTCTCAATTAAATTACCTGATCCAGCATTGATTTCGATCGAATAATTATCTGAGTTATATTGATCTAGTGCAGTCACAAAATAACAATCTCTTATTTCATTCCTAAAAACATCAAACCAAAGGTTAACACCACGTTTTCCTATGTTCTCAAATTTTACGTAGCGTGCCCAGCAATTTGCTGCACCTTGAAAACAAAGATTTCTTCGCGGTGAACTTAATGAGGTAGCTGTGTTTTTTATGGTTAGATCTTCAATACCTGCGTATTGTGTGTAGTTTGGCGTTTTTAAAACTTGAGGCGTGAGTGAAGGCGTGAAACTAAAGTACATGGCAGGATTTATAGTTACTGAGTTTCCATTTACCGCTGTTACTTTTGTTAATTGTAGTCTCACCCTTGCTCCGGCATCTCCATATATTCCGCACCAATTACAAGTGCCATTACTGTTAGTTACATTAACAGGAATGGTTGGATCGTTCAATTCGCTCACATAAATATATTTGCCTACTGATAAACCGCTAGTGTTTTGCAATAATAATTGTGTAGAACCTTTAGTATAGCCCGAAACAATATTAATTTGGCCTCCAAGTGATGCATCTGTGTAATTCCCTCCGATTAATATGTCATTTCCTAGCTGCGTTGTGAATAGTAGTATTGTTTTATCGGCACCAGCTCCTCTTAATGTAACATTAGACGGAATTTTTATTTGAGAGGATAGGGAATATACTCCTTGTGGTAAGTAACAAACTTGACCTGGCGTTAATGCGTTTAAACAAGCCTGAATTTCAGCGGCTGTATTACTGCCGTCAGCGTGCGCATTATAAGGCGCTGATGTTGCATTGATTTCCATTGTTCTGCTAGGAATTCCCCCTTCAACTCCTACATTACCTTGCCAAGTAATAAGGCGATCGGCCGGAATAACTTGAGCTATAACAGGAATGAATAAAATGAAAAGTGCGATCGCAGATACCAAAGTAAAAATTAGCTTTTTCATACGTTTAATTTTTTTAATGATTTATAGTCACAAATGTACCCCCATCAAATACCCAAAACACCACCTTTTTATGTAGTTTTTTAAAACTATATACCTGCATATAAGCCAGCTTTAATTCAGTTATCTATCATACTATCAGGCATTTATAATCTTCAGCTGGATTAACGCTTAGTAAAAAATTTTAAAAATCAGGAATAGCTAGGAGTATACTTTGTCTTCGTATATTGAGTAAAATTTTTTGATGCGGTTATTTATTACAATATATTTTTTTGCTTTTTGTATTGCTTGTGTTGCCCAGAAACAAACTATTGATTCAAATAAAGTCAATAAAGAAGAGTTAATTAAAACGCCTGTAAACAACGAACAACTTAAGGCAATTACCAAGATCGATTCGCTTTACATTTCAATTAAAAAAGCAGTTAATGACACCAATAAAGTAATTGCCTTAAACTTATTGAGTTGGGAGCTTGCTTACAAAAACAGTGGGAATGCTGCAATTGAAGTCGCAAACGAAGCGATCGTGCTTTGTGAAAAAATTAAATATAAAAAAGGTTATCTGGGCGCATATAATGCGCTTGCTAATGTGTATTCGCATAATGGCAACCACTCTGAATCTTTAAAAAAGTATTTTGCAACTCTTAAATTAAGCGAAGAGTTAAATTATAAAATGGGAATTGCCAATGCTTATAACAATATTGGTTCGGTTTATTCTAACACTGGTGATTATAAAAAGGCCCTAATAAATTTTAAAGCCGCTTTAAAAATTAGTATTGAAATTGAATACAAAAAAGTAATAGCAATTGCATACGAAAATATTGGAATAATAAATCAAGTGGAGGGCGATTACCACCAAGCTCTAAAGAATCATTTGTTGTCTCTTGAAATACGTAAGCAAATGGGCGATAAGCGAGCTATTAGCTGGTCTTATCAAAATTTAGCGATCGATTACGCGTCTCAAAAAAAGTACTCTGTCTCTGAGGAGTATTTTAAAAAAGCTTTAAAATTACAAGAAGAAGTAGGAGATAAATTTGAAATGTGCAGGATCTGCGCCAACGTTGGGCAATTATTCATCGAGCAAAAAAAGTATTCAGAGGCTTTAGCGTTTTGCGAAAAAGGTCTTTTGATAGCGAAGGAGATTGATTCTCCGGAAATTGTTTATCAAATCGAAAAAATAATAAGTGAAATTTATGAACTAACTGGTAATTCTGCTAAAGCGTTAGAGCATTATAAAAAGTATAAGGCTACTATGGATAGCGTTCAAAACGAGGAAAACGGCAAAAAAATTGTTAAAGCTGAAATGAATTATAAGTTCGAAAAGGAAAGGGCAGAAGAAAGGATGCTTCAGGCAAAAAGGGAAGCCTTAGCAGCTGAGGAATTAGGGAACCAAAAAGTTTTATCGTGGTTAGGAATTGCAGGTGTAATACTTATTGCTATAATAGCTATCATTTTGATTACAAACTATCGACGTAAAATTAAAACTAATAATATAATTGCATTCCAGAAAGAAGAAATCACTCGTCAAAGGGCCGGTATTGAAGGTCAAGAAAATGAGCGCAAACGAATTAGCACAGAGCTTCATGATGGGTTGGGCGGTTCTTTAGCCGCCATTAAATTAAACTTAGAAAGAATAGGGAATTTGGAAAAAGGTAATCTAAAGGAGATTGAAAAAATTATTGCTCATGTAAGCGAGGCATGTAAAGAAGTTAGAATCATCTCACATGATCTCTCCCCACTTTCTATTTCAAATATTCCCTTGACTGATGCAATGCAAGATCTTGTGAGTAAATTCAATATCCCCGGTAAATTGAGCGTAAGTCTCGAATGCTTTCCTGAAGAGGAAATAGATAAGCTAAGCGACGAGATAAAAAGCGAAATATATCGTATAACCCAAGAATGTTTGAATAATGTAATTAAGCATTCTGAAGGTGATAAAGTGAATGTTGGTGTTTTGAAGGAGGAAAATTATTTATATTTATCAATAGAGGATAACGGAATGGGCTTTGATGTAGGAGTGTCAAAAAAGGGAATTGGATTGAAGAATATAGAAGCTAGAGTTAATTTATTAAATGGGAATATTAGAATTGATTCAAAGAAAGGTAGGGGAACAGCGATCAATATTAAGATAGAGTTTAAATGAGTATAAAGAAAATAGAAATAATTATTGCCGATGACCATACTATTTTTTTGGAAGGATTAACAGCCTTATTACAAAATTTAGATGAAATAAATGTTGTCGCATTTGTTAGCAACGGGCAGGAGGTATTAGATGTTTTGAAAGTAAAACACGCGGATGTTGTACTAACTGATATTGATATGCCTATAATGGACGGTATGAAATTGACAAAGGAACTTAAAAGAAATTACCCTGCGGTAAAAGTTCTTGCATTAACAATGCATAACGATGGTAGAATTATCTCTAGTTTACTAAAAGCTGGTGTAGCTGGATATATTTTGAAGGATACCAGAAAGCAGGAATTGCTTGATGCGATCACAGCTGTTTGGCGAGGGGAGAATTATTTTAGTGATGAAGTAAAAACGAAATTAGCTGAAAGCATGATCCCTGGGAAAAAAGCACCGAGTATTGGTTTTTTGATTGAATTGAGTGAGAGAGAAAGGGAGGTTCTAAAATTAATTTCGTGTGGATTGACGCAAACTCAAATAGCAGAAAAACTTTTTATAAGTGAGCATACTGTAATATTTCATAAGCGCAAATTGTTTGTAAAATTCAATGTTAAAAATGCAGCTGGGTTAATAAAGAGCGGCATGAACCACGGCTTTTTAGAATAGAATCTGTTTAGGACTTAATATTATATGGTTATAAAACACCTTCAATCTCAAGTAAACAATACAAAGAATGTCCCTTTCTGAATATTTCGATGGAGCTTTCTATTGTTTTAGCGGTGGAGCTGAAAGGCCTATTCCAGAGCTCTTTTAAAGCGGATTTATTAAGAATGACTTCTATACCGCCCCCTTATGTTAGGGCTTTCCTTTCTCGTTTTTGCTTAGGCATGCCACGTTAGTCTGTACCTAAAATAGGTTATTTTACTGGATGAGAGTGTGAATTATGTAAACCTTTGTATTAAACTTGTAATAATTTAAAGCTTAGCTGTTAGCACATTTGTGTTGTATGAGATCAATCATTAATTAAAATTATAAATGATGTCATCAAAAACTGAAACAAAAATGATTTGATGCTGGAAAAGGGAATACTGCGAAAAGAAATTTCCTCTTTAAAAGCGATATTATAAATTACAAGGCCGAAAGAAGAGCCAATTGAAAGCCGTTTAAAAAGAAAACGAATAGCGAAATGGATACTATTAATAAATCGATTGATAAATTGTCTGCCGCGAGTAAGAAATAGCAATTTTGATACGGGATGAGTGTGTTTTGCTTAAGAATAAAATTAAATCAACAAGCTAGTTACTTTATAAAAATTAAAATATGTTATACGACGGCTATCAATTTCTAGGAATGCATCTAATCTGGTGGATTTTTACTACCCCTTATAACACTCCTTACCAAATGAAAGAGAAAAATTCAGTATTGGATATTTTACAAGAACGTTTTGCTTCCGGGCAAATAAATAAAGAACAATATCAAGAGCATAACGCAATTCTTGAAAGGGATTTAGTTAAGTAATATGTGCTTTTCTGCAATAGCAAGTTTTGGGGCTAGTGCAATTTTAGCAATTGCAGGTGTTGCAACCTTAAAAAAAGTGAAAGCACCGCGGCAGTCACTGTTTGCACTTTTTCCTATTGTTTTTTCTGTTCAACAATTAGTTGAGGGATTTGTATGGATTACCTTAACAAATGCTAATTATGAACGTTGGCAATCAATCCCCATTTATATTTTTGTGTTTTTTGCTCAGGTTTTGTGGACTACATGGGTCCCACTTTCTTTTTTTCTTATTGAAAAAAATATTATAAGAAGAAACATCTTATTGGGATTGGTTACGATAGGCTCAAGCATTTCCCTTTTTCATTTTTATAATTTGATTTTCTTTAATGTTTCAGCATCAGTAAGGCCTTATCATATATATTATGATTTGGATTTTTATTTAAGACACAATTTAATTATAGATAGTCTCTATTTATTAACCATTATCCTTCCCCCTTTGATTTCTAGTATTCACAGAACATACATCCTAGGCGTTTTACTTTTTCTATCATTCCTTATCACAAAATTATATTTTAGTGATTACCTTATTTCTGTTTGGTGCTTTTTTGCGGCATTAATCAGCATAGTGGTATTACTAATTATGAGAGATTTGACGGAGAAAAATTGGGTATTAAAAATTGCAGCAAAAATATGAAAAACATAAACCATATATCTACGAATGCCCCTAATACGATTAGCAAATTAGAAGCAAATATGGAGTTGAGTAAATTTCAAAAGCAATTATTTTCTCTTCAAAATCTTTTTTATGCAGAAGGGAAGCATGCACTCCTTATTATTTTACAGGGCATGGATACTTCGGGCAAGGATGGCGTTGTGCGCCATGTGTTCTCCCATATTAATCCACAAGGGTGTGATGTTAAGTCTTTTAAAACTCCAACAGAAGAAGAAAAGGCACACGATTTTCTTTGGCGTATTTATGCCAATCTCCCAAAGAAGGGAATGATTCAAATATTTAATCGATCACATTACGAAGAGGTTTTATACCCTGTAGTGCATAAAGAATTAAGTAAAGCTCAAATTCAGGAACGTCATAACGTGATTAACCAATTTGAAGAACATCTTCAAAGGAACAACACTATTATTCTAAAATTCTATCTGCACATATCTAGAAAAGAGCAGCAAAAAAGACTAGAGGATCGATTAACACGCCCGGAAAAAAAGTGGAAATATAATGTTACAGATCAAAAGGAGTCAAAGAAATGGTTTGCCTATATGCAAGCCTATCAAAAAATTATAGATTGTTGTAATGTTACAAATCCTTGGATTATTGTTCCATCAGATAAGAAATGGTATCGAAATTATATTATTGCAATTACAATTGTAAAAACACTCGAAGACTTAAAAATGAAATACCCAAAATAAAAAGGGCGAAGACTTAATGGTAAATACAAAACACAATAGATTAAGCTGGTAATTTTTGATAAATGCGTGAATAATATAAACTATTAACGGAAAATGTATAACACTTTTAAGTGGGAATTAGTGGAATTTTATACTGTAATAATTCTGTTACAAACTAAAACTTAATAAAATGGCAACTACAACAACTCCACAAAAGGAAGAGAAAAAGACTACTTTTCCTATCGACAAACAAAAAAATGTTGATAATCACAAAAAGATTGCAACGCATTTAGGAACGGCAGCAAAACATCTTGAAGACGCAGCAAAACATCATCAAGCTGATAACCACGAGAAAGCTGCGTTAAGCACTGTTAAATCGCAAGGGCACTTATTATTAGCTAATGAAGCACAAAAAGAAAACGCCAAAAATCACGCTAAAGGTTAATTAAATTTTTAATTATTAGTGTAAAGGCATCATTTAGGTTTGATGCCTTTATTTTTAAAAAGAATTACAACTAACCACCTCAAGAAATTTTATGGAAACTGAGAAAGTAATTAACACTTTAAATATTTCCATTACCAATATTATCAATCAACATCATCCAGAATTATAACGTATTTGAGTGAGGTGACAGGCACAATACCTAACGAAAATGATTCAAAAATAAATAGCAATGTTTTGCAAACCTATTATGACTCATTGTGTTCTATTTTAAAAAAGCACGGAGATGGGCATACGTAAAAAACAAGGTTATTATACAAACTATACAATCGCGGAACTTATTTTATAACAAATGCGATTTTAAAAATTTTAAAATGAAAATATATAAAAAAACTAACTGATGACCACACCTGACGCATGGAGGTTAATAGCAGGGCTCGCACTCTTTCTTTATGGAATGTTCCATCTGGAAGATGTTATGAAGCAAATTGAAGGAAGGTCTTTCAAGCTGTTTCTACAAAAGCATACCAAGAATAAATTAAGTGCAATTTTAAGCGGAGCTGGCGTAACGGCAATTTTGCAAAGCAGCTCTATTGTAAATTTAATATTGTTATCTTTTGTAGGCGCAGGAATGCTCACTATGCGAAATGCCCTTGGTGTTGTATTGGGTGCTAATGTGGGGGGCACTTTTAATAGTTGGCTTGTAGCGCTGTTAGGGTTTAATACGAACATCACTCAATTTACTTTACCTATTATAGGCTTTTCTGGCATTGCGCTTGTTGTGTTCCGTAATAAGAAAAAGATCTATCAGATTGCAAAATTCTTCATGGGCTTTGGTATTTTGTTTCTGGGTCTTCAATTCATGAAAGAAAGCATGGAATCTCTGCTCACTGTCTTTGACTTTACCCCTTACCTTCATTATCCTAGGATAGTTTTTGTACTTATTGGCTTTGTAATTACAGCACTTGTTCAAACCAGTGCTGCCACAGTGGTAATAGTTCTTAGTGCATTGTATGCCGGCATCATTCCCATCGAAACTGCTGTTGCAGTTGTGCTTGGTGCAGAATTGGGAACAACCATAAAACTACTTATTGGTTCCATTGGCGGCATATCTGCAAAAAAAAGGGTGGCCGCGGCCAACATCATTTTCAACATTGCTACTTCTATATTTGGTTTTGTGTTATTAATACCCATTATAGAATTACTGAGAGATGTCATTGGCATACAAAACCAGCTTCTTATTTTGGTATCATTTCAAACATTCATCAACATTGGTGGAGTTATTTTCTTTTATTTTTTCTTAAATTCACTTGGCAATTTTTTAGAAAAACGTTTCGGCGAGGATGAAAGAACTGTCACGTCCTTCCTTCAAAATACTAGTCCTGAAATTTTTGATACAGCAATGGAAATGATTGAAAAAGAAACAGGCCTTTTTATTTATCGCACTATTCATTTGAACAAGGAAGTGTTTCAAAACGAAGATACTAGTGAAGATAAAAATGGATTCAAAGAAAAGGCGGAGAGTAATAAAATGTTTTCTGCTTCTTTACCTTATCTAGAAAAATATCATCTACTAAAACAGGCAGAAGGGGAAATTTTATCTTTCTACGCAAAGATGATGGCACAGGAAAATACTCAGGACAATTTCATTCATCTAAATCAATTAATGACGGCAGTTAGAAACGCTATGTATTCGGCCAAATGCATGAAAGATGTTGATCACGACAGGATAGAATTCAGCAATTCAGTGAACGAGTTGAAGTATGGGTCTTATCAATTGTTTCGCGCTCAGTTAATGGGTTTTTATGAAGAAATAAATGAGATATTTTTGCTGAAAGACAAAAAAGTATGCGCTAAGAGATTGGACTCACTATTCGAAAAAATTAAATCGGATTACGGGGAACGGGTTAAAAATTCTTATAAAGATGTAGGAAAAGATGTTTTGAAAGAAGTGGATATTTCAACGCTTTTCACCCTAAATCGGGAGTTGTATTCCTCTTCGAAAGCAATTATATTTTCTTTGAAGGATTATTTGCTCGACGCTGTTCCTGAATGATAGGCTAATGACAATAATTAAAGAAAATAATCAAAAAATGAATAACTATGTTTTTCGACCGAATTATTATAAATGTGGGAATCATGTAAGCTATGACTTATTTTATGTAAACCTTTTTCGCTAAAACTGCCCATTTTTGTGATTCACAATTTTACATACAAAAAATGATACAACAATTACCTTTAGCTGTAAAACGCTCGATTGAATTATTAGGCCTTGTTTTGCTTGCTTTTGGAATTAATCAATTGCAGAGTATCATCATGCCGATGCTCATGGCTTTAGTTGCATCTATTGCCTTGTTGCCTGTTTATCGGTTTTTGGTTCGTAAAAAAATACCGAATAGCATTTCTATTCTTCTAACAATGCTATTAATGATAATCGTTCTTGGGCTAATTGTATTTTTTATCTCAGCGCAACTCAAGCCATTAATTTATAATTTTAGCAGTATTAAGTTAAATATTATAAATCACATAAGTGTAATTAGTAATTGGTTCAATACTAAAACAGGCATTTCTACGGCTCAACAAACCGATATGATTAAGCAACAAATTAATAATTTTATGGATTCTGCAGGTAATTTTCTTAAAAATGCCATGGGTTCTATTAGTACAATATTTATATTTTTCTGCTTGTTCCCTATCTATACTTTTCTAATTCTATATTATAAAAATGTGTTAAAAAAGTTTTTACTATTATGGTTTCAGAAAGAGGAAACGATGGAAGTTGGTGAAACATTAAAAAGTATAGAATCTATTATTCAAAGTTATATAGGCGGCCTAATGATACAGTTTACGTATATGACTATTTTACTGGGAGGCACTTTAATGCTTTTTGGCATCAACTATGCATTCCTTATTGCCATTGTTTTTGCAGTCCTCAATCTGATACCATATATTGGAGCACTTATTGGCAATATTCTTGGTGTATTACTAACCCTTAGTTCCACGCCCGACCTCGGTCCGGTATTTACTGTATTGATAATAATTTCGATAGTTCAGCTCTTAGACAATAATATTTTAATGCCATTTATTGTTGGATCTAAAATTAGAATTAATGCATTGGTAAGTCTTTTTGGAGTGTTTTTTGGCGGTGCCTTAGCGGGTATTGGTGGTATGTTTTTATCCTTGCCAATAATGGCAGTTTTAAAAATAGTATTTGATCATACTGAACAGTTTAAAAAGTGGGGCGTATTGTTTGGCGATGATAAACCCATTAAAAGTAAGTGGATAAAAACAGAATAGCATAATCATAATTGATTTCAAATTACGAGAGAATAGAATGGAAAAAACTGTGCCACAATTTAACAATAGCATTTATCCATTTGAGAACACTCATTCTATAGATGCTGACCGCATTGCAAAGCTTATAGATGTAAATCTGCAAACCGGGTTAAAAGAAAGCAGTATTAATGAAAGAATTGCTAAGTATGGCTTAAATAGTTATGCAGAGCAAAAGCAAAAAAGTATTTGGTGCCTTTTATTTGAACAATTTAAAAGTCCGATAATATTATTGCTCATAATTGCCACTGGCTTTTCTTTTTTCTTTGAAGATTGGATAGAAGGATTTTCGATTATCGGAGTGATTTTTATTACCGCAATACTGGGTTTTTTTATGGAATTACAAGCCCGAAATTCTATGAAGGCATTAAAGGAAATGGATACAAGCATTTCAAAAGTGTGGAGAGACAAAGCCCTCAAAGAAATTCCGTCTGAAAGAATTGTGCCTGGAGATGTGTTGGTGTTGGAGGCTGGTGATATGGTATTCGCCGATGCCAGATTAATAGAAGTAAATCAGTTAGAAATTGATGAATCGGCACTTACAGGTGAGTCATTAGCGGTTGAAAAAAATATTGATATTGTAGAAAAAGATGTTTCTCTTGCTGATAAAATTAACTTAATATTTAAAGGCACATCGGTTGTAAAGGGGAATGCAAAGGCTGTTGTAACTGGCACAGGAATTAATACCGAATTGGGGAAAATTACTCAATTGGTAGAAACCGCAAAGCAGGATGATACGCCATTAGAAAAAAAACTTCAGGGACTCACAAAAATATTAATGTGGGTAACAGCAGCATTTGCAAGTATATTTATTATTGTAGGATTGCTGCAAGGCAAACAGTTTTACCTTATAATAGAAACTGCATTAGCATTGGCCGTAGCTGCTATACCAGAAGGGCTGCCTGTTGTAAGCATCATTGCGCTTACATACGGGATGTTGCGCCTAGCAAAAAAAAACGTGCTTATAAAAAAACTAACTTCGGTAGAAACACTTGGCGGCATTAACATTATTTTTACTGATAAAACAGGTACACTCACTGAAAATAAAATTGATGTAAACAACTTGATGTTTTTTGATGAGGATATATCAATAGATAAAAGTGGAAAATATAACAGTGCCGAAATTAAAAGAAATAAGGCTGCGTTTGAAAAGTTATTGCTAATCTCCACTTTATGCAACAATGCCGTAAGCAAAGGAGAGGAAAATAAGAAAAACTATTTGGGAGACCCTATAGAAGTTGCACTCCTGCAATTTGTAAATACAAGCAATACCAAATCAGAAATAATAAATGCATCTTATCCTCGTATTGCAGAAGAACCATTTAATTCAGAAACAAAATTAATGGGTACTTTGCATAAAAAAGAGACGGGGAATTTTGTAGCGGCAAAAGGGGCTGTAGAGGAATTAATAAATAAATGCAGTTTTTACTGCGTAGGAGATAAGGCAGTTTCTTTAAATGAAGCGGACAAAAAAGTATTTTTACATAAGGCAGAAACTATACAGGCACAGGGTTCAAAAGTATTGGCATTTGCCTTTAAGGAGGCAAGTAATGTAGGTCCAGATAAATTTTTATCAGAATTAACCCTTGCAGGTTTAATTGGTTTTTTAGATCCTCCACGAATGGAAGTGGTAGACGCCTTGCAATCGTGCAGAGATGCTGGTATAAAGGTTATTATGATAACAGGCGACCATCCAGCAACTGCACTTAATATTGCTGAAAAAGTAAAACTATCAGAAAATGAGAATGTGGTTATCAATGGAAAAGAATTAGAGACCCCATTGCCAAATGAAAAACTATTTGCCGCTACTATTTTTGCAAGGGTTACACCAAAGCAAAAGTTAGATATGGTAAGCCTCTATCAAAAGCAGGGCAATATTGTGGCTATGACAGGTGATGGAATAAACGACGCTCCTGCACTAAAAAAAGCAGACATTGGTATTGCCATGGGCATAAGAGGCACACAGGTGGCAAAGGAAACGTCGGTAATGATTTTAAAAGACGATTCGTTTACTTCCATCGTGGAAGGGATTAGGCAGGGCAGGGTAATTTTTAAAAACATTAAAAACTTTTTAGTGTACTTACTTTCCTGTAACCTTAGCGAAATATTTATTGTATTTTTTTATGGATTATTAAACTTGCCGTTTTCGATACTTCCCTTGCAAATACTTTTTCTCAATTTGGTTACCGATATTTTTCCGGCACTGGCATTGGGCCTTGGAAAAGGCAATAATTTAATTATGAAAATTCCTCCAAGAAATCCAAAACAACCCATCGTTACCAAAAGAGATTGGTTTACAATTAACGCGTATGCACTGTTATTAGCATTGCCAATTATAATAGTAACATGGTACTGTAGCTATTATTTAAAGTACGAGTCGAAATTATGCAACAATATCACCTTCTTCAGCCTAGCGTTATCACAGTTGTGGCATGTTCTAAATTTATCGTCCCGTAAAATTTCATTTTTTGCTAACGAAATTACTCGTAATAAATTTATTTGGTCGGCTTTGCTTCTGTGTATTGTAATAATAGCAGTTTTCTATTTCGCTAGCCCGCTTAATAATTATATTGGAGTTCAAATGTTAAGTATAAACATCTGGTTAATAATAGCTGCCACCAGTACTGCACCTGTTGTTTTAATTCAACTATTTAAAAGGATTTTTAAAATCATTGATTAAAAAAAAATATAGTTTCGGGTAAATATAAAATAAAGTGACCACAAATACTTTCAACATAAAAGGTTTAACACAAGCAGAAGTAAAACTAGCAAGGGAAAAGTTTGGGCAAAACGCCTTAAACTATAAGAAAGAAAACGGCATTTTAGATGCCATAAAAAGTTTGGCAAAAGAGCCAATGATTTTTAGTATTGCTAACAGCTTCTGTTAATTTTTAAGAAGTAGGTTCCTATGTTTGTTCAATTGCCCATTGAAATGTTTAAGTTTACGAGGAACCGAATACCTTCGTATTTATAATTAAACAGTTTTTCTGCTTTCCAGGATTTATGATGGGAAATGACCCAGTAAATAACACTATAATGTGTGAATGATGTAACTTATATGAACCACAGTGTAAAACTTGTCAGCTCAATCACACGCACCTTTGTATAGAACAAGTCAGGAAGAAAATAAATCTAAGCCAAATGCCTCAAACTAATGGAGATTTACAGAAAGATGTTTTAAATGCTATTAAATGGCAACCTTTATTAAATGTTGCTGAAATGGGTGTAAAGGCTAAGTACGGTGTATTTACCGTAACGGGGGTTGTAGATAGTTATGCGGAAAAAGTAGAGGCTGAAACAGCGGCTAAAAATGTTGCAGGTCTAAAAGCCATATTTTAAGGAATTCTAGTAATTAATGTTTAATACGTGACAAAGTTATATCAATAATTAAAATAAATACCTAACAATTAAAAACAAAAAAAATGGAAACAACAAACTCAACAATCGTAAACAATACCTTAACATCAATGATGGACGGGTATAAAAAACAATTAAGTGCTGTATCTGATTTTTACACCAACGCATTTAATTTATTCTCGGGTCAAACTAAGAACATGTGGAATCCGATGCAAAATCAAAGTAACTTATTTTTTAACAATGATGCTTTAAAATCTATGTTTACTCCTTTTAATGGTTTTGGCAAGAGTAATGGTGTTTCAAATCCATTCGACAAGATTGTTAAACAAGTATCGGATTACAACCATAATTTAATGGGTTCGTTAAACAAACAATTTGATAATGCTAGTTCAGACGGAAATCCAATCGGAGATAAATATCAAAAATTGGTTGAAGAAAGAAATGAAGTTTCTAAAGCATACATTAACACATTAGCTGAAACATTTAATAAGCAAATGGAGTCTGCAATAGTAACAAATAAAAAACTGCAAGAAGAAACAAATAAGCAATTTGAAGAAGTCTTAAAACACACACAACAATTTTGGGCTGATGTTTTAAATATGAATCAAACTCCGCCGCCATTACCTAATTTTTCAAAAGATGGAGCTGCAACGGAACCGAAAAAAGAAAAAACATTTGTTAAAGTTTAAAACAAAATTATTATGAATCAATATGTAAAGGAAAGTAGGACTGAAATATTCAGTCCTACTTTTAAAGAATATAAAGAGGATTTAAAGGCTGTAGTCGAAACAAATTCTATTGTTTCGAAGTCATGGCCTTTGAAACAAATTAGGACAATTCATTGTAACTCATTACTTGCTGAGGAAACGATAACTGTCATCATTGATTATTTCAATGAGCAATCTCACCTCAGTAATGATTTCAGGAAAAGCATTCTTAATGAAATTAAAGATGTCGAATTTGCTAATCCTAACGAAAACCAAAAGTTAGAATCAAGTATTAAAGTAAATGCAGAACATTCCTTTAAAACCTCTGCAAACGGAATGAAAAACATTCTAAGCGCTTTTAAAAGTTACAGCGATCTTACATCAAATTCAAATAATGATTATTTTGAAGACATAAATTACGTCGTAGAGTCTTCATTTGAGGTATATGATTCATCAAGAATCTGGGCAGAACAAGCTATTGATGAGCCCTGGTATAAATAAATGAAAATAACATTAAAAGGAACACTCAAAAGAATTTAATATCACTGAGTTTAGTAGAGGCATTTTTATGAGTACGAAAAAATTACATTAATTAATTATTTTCAAAATGGAAAAAACAAAAGAGTTTACGTTAACTAATTTTATTACGCGACTTACATCCGCAAATACTAAAATTGTAAAAAATTATATTGACAATTATTTAGGTTATCATCATGATAATCGTGATATAGCCTTAAAATATTTTAATTTCTTTAGTAAACTTGCAATAGATCCGAAAGCACTCTGTAAAACGCAAAATTATTTTCTTGATTTTTTTCAAAATCAACAAAAAGCCTTTGAAATGGTTTTTAATAACTCAAACTCTGGAGAAAAAGAGCCAGTTATTGAATCAGGAGAGAAAGATAGTCGTTTTGTTGCTCCTGAGTGGACAGACTATCCCTATTTTAATTTTCTAAAGCAGAACCATTTATTAATTGAAAAATTGACGCGACAAATAACGGATGTAGTTGAAGTTGATGATAAGAAAAAAAAGCAGTTAGAGTTTTATAATGAACAATATTTGGACACACTTTGTCCTACCAATTTTTTAATGAGTAATCCTGAAGCATTAAAATTGGCTTTTGAAACTAAAGGAAAAAGCTTGTGGGATGGATTTAATAATCTTGTGTCAGATATTGAAAAAGGTAAAATTACTCAGAGCGACGAATCTGCCTTTGAAGTTGGGTTAAATTTAGCAGTAACTCCCGGCTCTGTCATCTATGAGAATGAATTGCTTCAGTTGATTCAGTACACACCAACTACTAAAAATGTGTGCGAAATTCCAATTGTACTTATGCCTTCTTGGATAAATAAATACTATGTATTGGATTTGCAGGCGAAAAATTCGTTTGTGAAATTTCTTGTAGATAAAGGTATAACAGTATTTGTAACATCATGGAGAAACCCTTCACCTGGAATGGGGCATTTAACTTTTGATGATTATGTAAGGCAGGGGGCGTTAAAAGCAATTGAAGTAGCAAAGGAAATTTCTCCAGTAAAAAAAGTGAACGTTTTGGGTTATTGCATGGGAGGAACTCTATTGAGTATTGCGCTTTCAATTCTTTCTACCAATAAAAAAAACAATCCAGTTAATACGGCTACATTCCTTGGAAGCATGATTGATTTTTCTGATATAGGCCCAATCGGTGCAGTTATTAATGGTGCTTTAATGAAAAAACTAGAGCGAGGTGAATTAACAAAAGATGGTATTTTTTATGGCCATGATATGGAAAGAGCCTTTAATCTTATTAGAGCAAATGATCTCGTTTGGAGATATGTAGTAAACAATTATTTAAAAGGACTTAAACCAACCCCATTTGATGTGTTGTTTTGGACAAATGATAACACTAATCTTCCCTCAGAGATGTATATCTATTATATGCGTGAAATGATTTATGAAAATAAACTGAGTCAAAAGAACGCTTTAACTATTTGCAACACACCCATTGATATTGGTAAAATAGAAATTCCGGTATTTGTAGTTGGTTTCAGCGAAGACTATATTTCTCCAGCTGAAACATGTTTTGAAACTACTAAATTGGTGAGTGGACCTGTAGAGTTTATTTATGGCGGTTCGGGACACGTTTCGGGGGCTATAAATCCACCTTCAAAAAACAAATATGGATATTATTTGCATGGTAAATTAGATGGAGGTTTTGGAAATTGGAAAAAGACCGCAAAATATAATGAAGGAAGTTGGTGGACACCATGGAGCGAAAGGTTACTTGCAAATTCAGGAAAACAAATTGCAGCGAAACAAAAAGCTGGTAACGAAAAATATACAAAGATTGAAGCGGCTCCCGGAAGTTATGTTATGGAAAAATGCTCTGAATGTATAAATAAAAATGTAGAAATAAATCTGAAAAAGGTAAGTGAACCCACATATGAATTGTCTGAAAATTTTTCTCTGTAAACTGATAATTAAAAAATGAATAACTTAAAATATATTTTCGCGCCAAAATCAGTCGCTATTATTGGAGCTACTTCCAAAGAAGGTGCTGTAGGAAATGCCATACTTGCAAATATTATTGAATCTAAATTTAACGGTGTGGTTTATCCAGTTAATCCAAAATATAAAAGCATCATGAGCCTTAAAGCTTATTCTGATGTTACTGAGATTACTGATACTATTGATTTGGCAATTATATGCATACCTCCTGCTGCGGTTGAAAGTGCTATTGCCCAATGCGCAAAAAAAGGAATAAAGGGAGTGGTTTTAATAACAGCCGGTTTTAAAGAAATCGGTGCTGAAGGAAAAAAAATGGAAGATGCTATTATTTATGCAGCAAATAAAAATAATATTGATTTAATTGGACCTAACTGTTTGGGCATCGTAAATACATCAGATAAAATAAAACTTAATGCAAACTTTGCTTTTAATATGCCACAAGCAGGAAGTATTGCCTTAATATCTCAAAGCGGTGCTATTGGTATTGTTGCTATTGATTATGCAAACGAACAGGATCTAGGAATATCAAAATTTGCTTCCATAGGAAATAAAGCTGTATTGGATGAAAGCGATGTACTCGAATATTTAATAGATGATGAAGAAACAAAGATCATTACTATGTACCTTGAGGATATTAAAAATCCGGCACGGTTTTTTGAAATGGCAAACAGAGCGGCAGCAAAACAAAAACCCATTATAGTTATAAAAACAGGCACATCTGCAAGAGGAGCTATAGCCACTAGCTCGCATACCGGCGCATTATCCAGTTCCGATACTGCCTATGATTCACTTTTTGCTCAATGCGGAGTAATCCGTGTGTCGTCCCTTGAAGAATTATTTGAATATGCAAAAGGCTTTACTTGTATGGTACAACCAAAAGGAAATCGCATTGCGGTACTTACAAATGGTGGAGGCATGGGTATTATAGCCACAGATGCTGCCGAAAAATTTCATTTAGAAATGGCAACTTTTGAGCCCGATACTTTAGTTGCTTTAAAAAAAGCATTACCGCAAACAGCAAGTACTAATAATCCAGTAGATGTAATTGGGGATGCAGATGCTGAAAGATTTGGAAAAGCTTTGAATATAATTGTACAAGATAAAAATGTGGATGCCGTAATTGTTTCTGTTACTCCCACTGTAACAACTGATATGGATGAAATTGCAAATGTACTTTGTGCGGCCTCTAAAGCTAATCCAAAATTGCCCATATTGGCAAACCTTTTGTCGTTTGATGCAAAGCCTACTTTTACTCAGATACTCGACAAAGAACATATTCCAAATTTTGATTTTCCAGAAATTAACGTACGTGTGCTTGCTGCCATGATTAAGTATTATAGTTGGATAAAACAACCTCACGAAAAAGTAATGACATTTAAAGTAAATAAAGAAAAGGCACTAAAAGTATTTAATACTATTAAAAAAGAAAAGAGATATCATCTTACCGAGCCAGAAGCATATGAAGTTTTGGAAGCATACGGAATGAAAAGTGTTAATTCTGCTTTAACACAAAATGTAAAAGATGCATTGGATGCTGCTGATAAAATTGGTTATCCTGTTGTTTTAAAAATTGTGTCGCCAGACATCATGCATAAAATTGATGTGGGTGGTGTAAAGATAAATTTAAAAAATAAAGAGGAGTTGGAAAATGCGTTTGAGGGAATTTCATCAAGCGTAAAAAGCAAAAAACCTGATGCGGAAATTCAAGGATTTTTAGTTCAGAAATTTTTTACTGAAAAAGGCATCGAAATAATTGTAGGTGTAAAGGCCATAAAAGGATTTGGTCATTTAATAATGTTTGGATCAGGTGGAACATTTGTAGAATTATTTAAAGATGTTGCATTTAGATTAGCCCCTTTAACAAAACAGGATGCTCTTAACATGATACAGGACACAAAAGGGTATCAAATTTTAAAAGGTTTCAGGGGACAACCCGCATACGATATTGACGGTGTTGTTGACAGTCTTTTAAGAATATCCCAATTGGTCACTGATTTTCCAAACGTAAAAGAATTAGATATGAATCCTATAAAAGCATTGGAAGTTGGTAAAGGTGCAATTGTTATGGATGCAAAAATGGTATTGGAAGAAAAAACAAGTTCCGAAATTGTCCCTAAAGTAACAAGACAATTATTTGAGAAAGAAAAAATAATATTTTAAAATTATTAATTTTTATAAATAGAATACAAACAATTTAGAAACGATTATTATGGATATGTACGGACATTATTATTGGGGGATGAACTTTTTTTGGTGGTTTATTTGGATTATATTATTATTTTGGATTTTTGCAGTCCCTTATGACATTCCTGGTCAACGCAAAAGAAAAGATTCTCCATTAGATATTTTAAAAAATCGTTTTGCTTCTGGTGAAATAACGAAAGAAGAGTATTTAGAACGTAAAAATTTACTTTAGAAGTAACGGCGCTTTAAAATCGCAACGCCAAACCATTTATATTAATAAGTGGTAACAATGTATTAATTTAAAATTTAAAGCTATGTTAAACAAATTGTTATTAGGTAAAAGAGGTATTATTACCGGCGCTTTAAATGAAAATTCTCTGGCTTGGAAAACGGCATTAAAAGCTTATGAAGAAGGTGCTCAGATTGTTTTAACTAACTCGCACTATGCGATTAAAAAGGGTGGTATACAAAAATTGGCAGAACAAATCAATTGTAAAGTTATACCGGCTGATGTTACCAACATGGATGAACTGGAAAATCTCTTTACAAAATCGCAAGAGATAATGGGCGGCAAAATAGATTTTGTGTTACATTCTGTTGGCATGAGCACTAACATACGCAAAGAAATGCCTTATACTGAATTGGATTATGATGACTATCACAAAACACTCGATGTATCCGCTCTTTCTTTACATCGCATGTTAAGTGTAGCTTATAAAATGGATGCCATAAACGAATGGGGTAGTGTGGTGGCGCTGTCATACATAGCGGCACATCGTACCTTTCCTTTTTACACGGATATGGCCGAAGCAAAAACCGTATTGGAATCTATTGTGCGTGGTTTTGGATATCATTATGGCAAATACCGTAAAGTTAGAGTCAACAGCGTTTCGCAGTCACCCACAAAAACAACAGCAGGTTTAGGGATAAAAGGGTTTAGGAGTTTATATGAGTTTGCTCAACTCAACTCGCCTTTAGGTAATGCCAACGCAGAATCTTGCGCAGAATATTGCGTTTCTCTTTTTAGTAATTATACAAAAATGGTTACAATGCAAAATTTAAATCATGATGGAGGTTTTTCATGCACTGGTGTGAGCGAAGAGCTATTGCAAATGTTAGCTCATGGACAAGCAGATATAAAACTGTAGTATGAGAAAAAATTGTTTCGCATACAAGAATTGTAATTAACAAGCCACTCACTATTATGAGAAATAAATCCTGCAGGTTTCATTCCAGAACAAAAAAAAGAGAAAGTACATAAATTGCACGAAAAATATATAGAAGAACGTAAACACAAATTAAAATATGAAAACTAAAATTATTATTGCTCTTATTGTTATTATAGTAAGTGTAAAGGCACAAGACACTATCAATCCCGTTAGTGGCCCTCATGGAGGGTTATTGAAATCTGTTGAGAATTATAAAATTGAAACTATTAATTCCTATGGTTGTATTACCGCCTATTTGTTTGACGGAAGTTTAACATTAATACAGAATAAATTTATTTCCGGCAGTATTATGTTCTATTATATTAATGGAGTAAGTTTAAACAACTATTTAATCCCGAGCGGAACAGATAGTTTTACAGTAGATGTATCAAACATAAATTATTTTTATTACATTATACATTTAAAAGTCAATGGAAAATATATTAGCACCAGATTTGATAATTTTTCGGGAATAGCTGAGAAGGAGAATAAAAGGACCGTTAATTAATTATCTAGCCATACAAACGAATTAAAAAAACCATGAATTAAATAATAAAAACAGTATTTGAACGAAGGGTTATAAGAAAATAAGGACCAAGCTGTTAGTAAAGATATAATTGAACAATTGTTAGCAGCTAGATCACTGGGTTTAGGAACTTGCCCCATTGGATTTGCAACCTACATTGAAAAAGCAGAACATTACTCTAAATTGGGAATTCCATCAACTGAAAAAGTACATTTGGCTATTATAGTTGGTTATAGCGATGAAAAACCTGCCTACATAAAAGAAATAAAGACAACGCATTTTATAAATAATTGAATGTATGATATATTTATATGCTGGAGACCATTCGCACGATTGTTATTGGTTTACCAGTGTATGATATAGATCAGTTAAAGTAGTGATGTGTCGCATTTTTTCTTGAAATTAATAGTTATTACTTTATACAATTGCTTGAAACTTAGAAGAATGAAAAAAGAAAACTACTATGATAAGTTGTTGGATTATGCTGGCAATCTTATCATGAACAAAAAACATGGCGTTTATAAGCCTTTAGGATAAAAAGTACTTTGAAAAAAATTAAGCATCTAAATTAAATACAAT
>Ga0163149_10001032_pt1 | contig 36065 bp, 35 predicted proteins | sample OliLakLV19MP5G1_FD_148604 | JGI IMG/M metagenome (GOLD analysis project Ga0163149, IMG submission 148604) | Freshwater microbial mat bacterial communities from Lake Vanda, McMurdo Dry Valleys, Antarctica - Oligotrophic Lake LV.19.MP5.G1 | ecosystem: Environmental > Aquatic > Freshwater > Lake >... | reverse complement strand
GAAGCGGCGCATGGATCTATTCGTTTCACACTTGGTCACATGACGACAAAAGAAGATGTGGAGTACGTGATTAAAGAAATGCCGGCGATTGTGGAGCGTTTGCGTATGATGAGTCCTGTTAATATGGATATGAAATATTTTGCCTAATATGAATGACAACGTTGTTGTGCCCGCAAGCAATGAAGCCCGCAAAGGTGACGTTGTGGCACCTACAAAAGAAAAGGGATGGTTTTATACCGATACGGTCAAAGACCACTTTTTTAATCCCAAGAATTTCTTGGATGATGAAGCCGGATATAGTGAGGCGTATCTTGGTATGGTCGGAAGTCCGGCTTGTGGTGACGCGATGAAGGTTTGGCTCAAGATTGAAAAAGATGCCGATGGTACGGAGCGCATCAAGGATTTTAAGTGGAAGACATTTGGCTGCGCGTCTGCGATTGCATCGACATCGATGCTCTCTGTGATGGTTTCTGAGAATGAGGGGATGCCAATCGATGGAGCTTTGAAGTTGCGTCCGCAGGACATCATGATGCGTTTGGGCGGGTTGCCGGCGCGAAAGGTTCACTGCTCGGTGCTGGGAGATAAGGCGTTGCGCAGTGCTGTAATGGATTACTATCGCAAGAGCGGGCAGGTCGACAAAGTGGAAGTGGAGGCAGGACGTTTGATCGACAAAGTATTGAAAATTACGGATCACGATATTGAAGAGGCGGTTCTAGAGGGTGCGGATACGCTGGAGAAGGTTCAGGCTCGTACGAAAGTTGGAACAGGGGATCCTTCCTGCATTCCGGAAGTCGAGAACTTGATTCGGTTTTACAAAGAGAAGTACTTTGGGGCATAATCGCCACACGTTATGAAGATTTCCAAGATAGAAGTTGATCGAGACCTGTGTATCGGAGCGGGTCCGTGCGTGACGGTTGCACCGGGAGTATTTCAGCTCGATGAAGAGAACAAGGCGTATGTCGTTGATCCAAAGGCCGCGGATGATGAAACGATTTTGCTCGCGGCGCAGGCTTGTCCGGTCCAAGCGATCATTTTGTTTGATGAAGAAGGAAAGCAGATCTATCCGTAGATAAAGATGAAGCCCCGGTCCGATGTACATCGGACCGGGGCGCTTTTTTTCAGGGGATGCCTGTCGTGACGCGCAGCGTGTGGAGGAAGGAGAGAAGCTTGAAGCCGGTAGTGGCAACAAGCTGATCCTCCGAATTCTGCATGTCCTCGAACAGGTGTCCGTATGAGGAGATCGTTTTGGCGAGCTCGAGATAGTCTTCTTTGAACATCTCTGTGATGCTCATAGCGCTCTCGAGCTCAGCCACGCGGTGTCCGAGCGTGAGCTCGAGATGGGTGATCGTCTTACGTTGTCGCAAGATCTCGTGTGAGAGCAAGCGGCCGTTTTCACGGTGATCGCTGTTCTGTTGTTTGATGCGAGCGAGCAGGCTGCGGATACCGTCGAGCGCGTTCATCTCCTTGCGGAGTTCGCTCAACTCTTCCGTAGCGCGGACGAGCCGATCACGCGACTGACTACCGGCATTGATCGCCGCTTCACGCACCAGCTGGTTGGCGAAGCGTGTGAGCAGAGGGTTGCTTTCCTGCTCGATGGCCGCGAAGTCGATTACGCGGACGGCGATATCCGTTTTGGCGACGACTCGTGAGCACTGGCTGAGACCGATGATGTCGGTCGCGTTCAGGCTACGCTCATCTGCCTCAGGCATGCCTTGTGAGGTGAGCACGAACTCCGAGGCCCGACCGCTCTCGATGAAGTAGAAGATCTTGGAGATCTTTTCCTCGCTCACGATGATTTCACCGCGAGCGAAGCGCTTCTCCGGGAGTACGAGTAGAAGTGTCTCCTCGTTATCCGGCTTGCTTGGAGCGCCCGTGATCGGGATCTCCATGCGGAGTGTTGGTGGTCCCTCTGTTTCAAAGGACATTGTCTCGTCTCTTTGATGGGACTTTGGATACGTTACTAGGGCGAGATGAGCGGGTCTGGGTGTGTTACCCATAACGTCCTCCTTGAAGGTTCGGGCGTTCTCAGAATGATATCCGGAGAACCAGGGAACATACAGGAAAACGCGTCAATTGTCAATGTATGACGAGCTTAGTTTTTTACTAAAATAACGATTTTTCTGCGCAAATGTTGGTCTGGGCGTGCATAGATTAGCGGTTTTTCAATAATTGAATATCCTGCGTTTTTGGCGGCTTCGGAAGCGTCTACCTGCTCGGAACCGTGGGCATTCAAGAGTTCTGGCCAGATCGCAACGAGACGGCCGCCGGCAGGTTGAAGCTTGGCAAGAATCGGTAAAGCGTCGGCCCAGAGGTCTTCAATATTTGCTCGTTCACGAGCAAGTGCGGCTTTGGGTTCTTGGCCGGAAAGCGGGGCACCTAAATAACCTTCCGTTACGATTGCATCAAACTGTTTTCCGGAAAGATGTTGATCGATTTCTTGAACGGGAGCGATGTTCCAGTTGATACGGCCCGCATCGGCGCGGCGGATGAGTTCTTTACTCATGAGCCATTCAGTGTTTTCTTGCGCGCCTGCAATTTGTCGTGCGTCGATATCGGATCCGACGAGTTGGAGATCTTTATGTAAAAGCGCGGCTTCCATGATAACGGTACCGCTTCCACAGAATGGATCGAGTAAAGCTTGTTTTGGCCCAGCCAGATTGACCATCATGCGTGCGAGTTTAGGCGGGAGCATGCCAGTCTTTGCATCGCGGAAGGGACGACCAAAATCGCGTAAGCTCCATGCATCGATGTTTTGGACTTGGGTTGTGAGGCCGATGGAAACTTTTTTATCGTGAATGATGATGACAAAGTCGTAACCATTGGTTGTGAGATCCATTTTGGAAATCGCGGCAGGGGAGAGGACGCCATTGTCGCCTGTGACCCAACGGACGGATCGTCCACGTTCTTGGAGTTCACGCTTGAGTCGGATGGGGAGATGTTTGAGCGCTTGTCGATCTTTGCTAGTACCTCCAACGATCGTGATGCCAAAAAGGACGCGGTCACCGCGTGGTCGGGCATCGATATGGTCGGCGAGTACTTTACCGTCATCGAGTACATCTAGGGTTCGCTCATCGATGATGTCGCCAAGCTTTACGGTACCGGCTAGACGGTTTTGGATATCGGCACTTTCCCAAGAATCAGTCTCAAGGATAGCCACGGAATCGACCATGACAGGCTTAAGATCGCCAAGGACAGCCCGGGTCTCCGCAAGGGAGATTTCAGGATGAGTTCCGTATACGAGAAAGCGCTTCATTGAGCCGTATTTTAGCCACAGAACGGTTGGGAATGCAATCTTGACATTTCCCCTAATGTATGATGAGGTTGATCGTCGCCAAACGGGTTAACCGCAGGCGATCGGTCCGCTCCTTCAAACCGGTAAGAAGAAGGAAAAAAGAAAAGGAGTTCGTCATGTCGCGAATCATCACCGCGTCGCTCACAGTTCTCTTCCTCGTCCTCATGTCGGCAAAAGTGTCGGCTCAGGATCTGCCCATGCCGGGTCGAGGAGAGATCCTCGAGCTTAGGCGCGACGATCCGCGCGCCTCTGAAGGGTATCGCAGCTTCATCTTTGGAAGCTGGGTATCTGGAATGGGCGGCTTGGATACCGTTCTCGGCCGCGTCAACGCGGATCTCGAGGATGGTTCTCTGGTGACGATGGAACAGCTCGACGCGGCTAATCCCTGCGTCGTGATTTACCATCGTGAAGGACATGGTCCCGGTCACAACGGCAGCTGCGATACCAATCCGAGAAGCGAGCGCGTGAGTTACGCCTCGTTTTGCGGCGGGGATCGCTCCTGCGCTCGTTGGCCGATGGCACATCGCGTGTATCGTATTCCGTCGCGCGCCAGGCTCACGCCCGGTGAACGCGCTGAAGAGATGCTACGCAACGTCGACACGGCTCCCGTGACCACGACGGTCCCGGCGCCCGCAGAATTGGGTGGACAGCTCACCGAGCTTTCCGATCTGATGAGTGAGGAACAGCCGCCGACGTATGAACAGGTTCGTGGTGTGATCGGTGCCTTTGGTCGTGCGCTCGTGCGTGCTTCGGAGGCTACTCCTGCGACAGCTCCCGCAACGGGGCATGTCGCGGCAGTCGATCCCGCTAACGGAACCGCGGACATGGATTTCAATGAGGCGGATGTCGCATCGACGCCGACCTCACCCTCCGATCCTGCGACGACAGGTTCTGGAGCTATCGAGCATGACACTTCGTCCATGACCTCCGCGGATACCACTCCGCCTTGGTTTAATCCTTTTCTTTTGTGGCTTGTTATCGCGATCTTGTCCCTCGCGATGATCCTCCTTCTTCTTAAGGACAATATCCGTGCGTGGTTCAGGCCCACGATCACGGACGATGAAGAACAAGAAACGCCTGCTACGAGTCCGGCTCTCCCGCGCCTTAGCGCGGATGAAGAGTGGGATCTCAAAATTGTTACGCCGCTCAAACGGCGTTGGAAGGAATACTTCCGGAATCTTGGTCGCGGTGACCAGCTTTCCGTGGAGAACCTTCTCCTCTTCTTCGATACTGCTGATACCAACCGCGTGTTGGTAGAGGATCGTGAAGAGAGGCTCAAGGAAATCGACGCGCTTAAGGATCAGGTGGGTATGCTTACCGTCGCTAAGACGGCATTGCCTATCGAATCGCCGCGCGTTGCACAGCTTGAGCGAGAGCTCGCCGACAGCAAGTCGGCCAAGAGCACAGCAGAAGCCAGCGTGATCAAATACGGCTTTGAGCATGCTACGGCCATTCGTAAGAAGGACGAGGAGATCGTTGCGGGCAAGTCTGAGATTCAGAGAATCAAGGGCGAGCTCGAGAGCTTCAAGGCGCGTGCACTTGCACTGGCCGAGCAGTTCTATCAGGAAGGCGTTGCCAATCTGGAGCTTGCGCTCGACCATGCATCGCGTAGTGGTGAAAGTTCTACGCCCTCTTTTGTCATCATCATCGAACGCATCTCCAATGCGCGTGATCTGTTCCAGAGCATGACTTGCGGGGTCTTGAACGACCTCCTTATCCACCTGGACTCGGACATGGCGATGGTTCCCTCGATGGCGTTTGAACCGGCATCGGTTCCGCCCGTGAGTGCCGATGTGCCGATTCCGTCTAAGGAATCGCTCAAGGGCGAGACGACTAATCCTGGCGTGCAGGCACCCGTGCCTTCTATTGCGGAGGATGTCGCGTTTCGCTTGAGTCAACATGCGCCTCCGCTATCTTCCAAAAAGGGGAAGCGGGAGCAGAAACGCGAGGAACGTCGTCGTAAGACGACTGATTCCTTTGAGCGCGCACCGGTCGCGGAAGCGATCGAGGCGCGAGTTCTCCGAGATGAAGAGAAAACCGGCGTGTTTGATCCCGCCAAGCTTAAGAGCAAGAAGCTCGAGGCTCGCACGGGAAAGACCATCGTTCCGGCCAGTACTTTCACAGCCAAGGATGACAGTCCGATTCCTGGATCGCTCGTTCCGCCTCCGCCACCCATCGTGGCTCCCATCGTTCAGAACGGTGAAGAGCCCGATCCGACGGAAGCCGGTTCGAGACCTGCATCACTCAGTATTTTTGATGACGTTTCTGCGTCGTCGGAAGAGACGGGTGTCACGGTAAAGCGAGCTGTCGGCAAGGACTGACATACTCTGATAGGCCCCGTATCGCGTAACTGCGATACGGGGCCTTGACTTTTAATATAATTCCTGCCCAAATACCTCTGGGTCTTTCTATACCCGAGGGAGGTTTCAATGTCTCGATTCCTGCAGACGATTGGCTTTTTGGCCTTCGCTGTTTGTACGGTGTTTTGCGCATCGATTCCATCGATTGCGAGTGCACAGGTACGACTCGTGTCGAGTGACGCGGATGGTTGGTTGGTACGCATCGAGCCGGGAGCCAGTTACCTGGACTTGGCACGTGTCGTCGCCAACGATTCCGAAGCGACTACCGAGATTCTCGACATGGAGACGATCGCGCGGAGTAATCCGGGCCGTATCATCTATGTCTGCTATGACAATGTCCGTGGCGAGCGACCGTCGATGAGTCGGAGTCCGAGGCACTATGAAACGTGTACGGATTTTGCTCGTGATCGTTGGTTTGTCGCTGGACTTACGTATCGTATTCCCAGAGGAGAGCCGATTGTTTCTCCCGAGGTCGTACGGACTGTTTCCGACCCGGCTGATCGCGCGCGAATCGCTGTGCTTGAGGCGGCGTTGCTTAACGCCGTCGCAGAGCATGCGGAGTCCGAGCCGACCGTGATGGATTCGCTTGATCATGTGAGGGATGCGGTTGCACAACCGGAGCCCGATCATGCTCTAGAGTATATTCTGATCGGCTTGTTGCTCGGTCTGGGTATCGCCTTCATGGCTTTTTTCTTTGTTCGCCGAGAGTGGCAAAAGGACAAGGGAAAAGAGATCGAGAAGGTTGCGCTGGCTATTCGCGCAGAAGCGCTCAAGTCCAAGCGTAAAGTTGAAAATGCCTTGGCAGGCATGCGGACCAAGAGAGATGAACTCGCGATTCTGTATAGACGTCGGCGCGAGCGAACCAAGCATCTACTCGTCTCCTTGGCCAAGCAACGGAAGCTGCTTCGCCAATGTCTCAACGCTATTCAAGTCTTCCAACGGAAACAAGCTGAGGAGCTTGCTCACCGTGAACAAATCCCTAAACTCCTCCAACTGGTTGACGATGCGCATCGTAATCAGATCCATCTCTTTAATGCGCGTGCCCGAGTGGACATGGTCCGCGAGTGGCGAGCCAAGCTTCCAGCTGTCGGCTATGTGAAGTCGGTACTCGATGAGGTCATTTTCATGACCTATGACGGGATGCTGGCTGAGTACAAAGCTGAGGAAGAACGTTTGCAGGTCTTGGTTGATGGAGTCGGACAGTCTCGCTCGGAACTCGTTGATCGCTTCTACGCGTTGACGGGAGTTCGTACCGAGGATGCCGATCCAGATGGACGGCTGACGCGCTCGATCAACGCCGCAGACAAGAATGCGGAGACTCTATGGGCCCAGTGTGAGGCGATGAACGATCTCCTTAAGCTGCATACCGGTCTCATGGGCGACTTCCGCTCGCGTGAAGACGCGATTAAGTCTCGTGAAGACGAGATCGAGGCGGGTGAGCGTGAGCTGCTCGGCAGAATCCGCAAGCACGAGATTAATATCGATCTCTGGAAGCGCGAGCATGATGTGAAATCCGCGCTCTCGGCTTTTGAGGGCGGTCTCGCCAAGGTTACTCGCGTGACAGAAGTCGAAGCGCGTATGAGCGAGCTCGAGGGTCGCATGGCCGGCTATGAGCGGCGTGCCCGTTCAGCTGAGGTTTCTCTGGAAGAGGCGCATGAATTCATTGACGCTGTACAGCCCAAGTACAAGCAGGCCATGGAGCTTCTCGAGGGGATCAAGAAAGGTCCTGAATTTCTGGGAGCTCGCACCATCCAGATGGTCGAGTACATCAAGCAGCTCGAGGACAGTCTTGGTATCACACGTACGTCGATCTTTGGCGGTTTGCCCGAGATCGCTTATGGCTCGATACCGTCTAAGAACAAGGCCTGACCGTTCCTTCTCTTCACCGCCCAGCATGTCCCTTAGGGTTGACATGCTGGGCGGTTTTCGTTAATGTCAGGCCACTAAAAAACCTAGCGTGACTGGCCAAGTCCGACCCCGTCGGACGCCCCAAATAGGGGACATGTCACAATATCTATGTCTGACGCATTGACGTCATCCAAGTACGAGCTCATGTACATCATTCCGGCCACTCTTTCTGAAGAAGAGGCTGGAGCGGTGGAAACCAAGATCTCGGCACTTATTACCAAGTACGGCGCCACGGTTGAAAACACCAAGCGCTTGGGTAAACTCCGTCTCGCTTACCTTGTTAAGGAACAGCGCCACGGCTATTACATCCTCGTCCATTTCTCGGCCGAGCGTCCTGCGATGGTTAAGCTCGATGAGAACCTTCGCATCTCCAATGACATCATTCGCCACATGATTTTGCGTGCGGAAGAAGCTGGGGAGGGCAAGTACAACTTGATTGAATATAAGGAGATTAACCTTGATAACAAGGAAGATCGTCCGCGACGCCGCACCGAGCGCCCTGAAGAGTCCAAGTCAGCGGAAGGCGAAAGCGAGAAGTCGGAAGCCGAGGCTAAGACCGAGGCGGAACCAGTTAGCACTGAGGACGTGGGCAAGAAAGTTGAGACGGCCTTGTCGGAAGATGGTACGACCGTTTAAACTCACATAGTATGGATCTCAATCGCGCAACGATTATCGGTAATGTCACTCGTGACCCGGAGCTCCGGACCACGACGGCAGGACAGAATGTCTGTTCCTTTGGTATCGCCACAAATCAACAGTGGACGGATGCTCAAGGTGTCAAGCAGCAGCGCGCCGAGTATCACAATATTGTTGCCTGGGGAAAGCTCGCGGAAATCTGCGGGCAATACCTTGGAAAGGGACGCAAAGTTTATATCGAGGGACGCTTGCAGACGCGTGAATGGGAAACCCAGGACGCGCAGAAGCGACAGCGAACCGAGATCGTCGCCGACAACATGATTCTCCTTGATCGTAAGGAAGCTGGAGCTGGGACTGCGCCGCGCATGTCGACTTCTCCTGCCGAAGGGCTCGTGGAGCCTACCGTCGCTCCTATCGATAAGTCGATTAGCGACAGTGAAATCCGTCTTGAAGACATTCCGTTTTAAACTTATTTATTTCATCCCGCGCGTCTCTGGTTGATCTGTTCCCGACGCGCCCCTATCTATGAATCGCCATACCAAGAAGAAGGTTCCACACATGTGTTTCTTTTGTCAGCAGAATATCGATGAGATCAATTACAAGGATACCGATACTTTGCGCCGTTATCTCTCCTCGTTTGGAAAGATTGTTCCGCGCAAGCGTTCAGGTATTTGCGCCTGGCATCAGCGTAAGCTCGCCAATGCAATCAAGCGCGCCCGTTTCATGGCCTTGGTTCCGTACTTGGTCCGTTAAAACAAAATCCCCCAGCAATGGGGGATTTTGGATTTATGAATATGTCACAGGAATTCATTCGAGCTCGAAGTCGAGTCGTCCAACTTGTCCGTCGTTATTTTGATGAACAAAGTTTTTTAGAATTGCATACGCCACGACTTGTTGGATTGCCTGGGCAGGAGCCGTATCTTGAACCGATGTGGACGGAGATTGTGGAGGATGTAACACGTAGCACGTATCAGGCGGCGCTGATTACGTCGCCGGAATACGCAATGAAGCGGATGCTGGCGGCTGGGTTTGATAAAATTTATGACCTTGGACCATGCTTTCGTAATGCAGAGCCTTGGGATGGATCGCATGATCCGGAGTTTTTGATGGCGGAATGGTATGAGAAAGGAATTGGGTTATCAGAACTCATGGATCGGACTGAGGCGATGGTGAAGTACGTAGTACGTAACATGGAACATGGAGCACTTAGGCTGGATGACAATGCGTTTCGTCGCATCACGGTTGAACAAGCTATGAAGGAGTATGCCGGAGTCGAGCTTGGGCCGCTTCTTGGAGATAAAGAAAAGATGGCGTCAGTTTGTCGCGAGCACGGGCAGACAGTATCGGAGACGGATTCTTGGGATGATTTGTTTTTTAAGATTTTTTTGAGTGAGGTTGAACTAAAACTTGGAGAAGTACCAACGTTTTTGACGCATTATCCGGCATCGATGGCGGCTCTCGCTCAAAAGGATCCTAACGATACGCGATATGCGTTACGTACAGAGCTGTATATTGGCGCGCTTGAGCTTGCAAATGGATTTGTTGAGCTTACAGATGTCGAAGAGCAGCGGAAACGGTTTGAGGAAGAACAGGAACTCCGTCGTTCACTCGGAAAAGAAACTTGGTCGATAGATGAGCGGTTCATGGGAGTGCTTCCTAAAATGGGGCAAGCGGCAGGAATTGCTTTTGGAGTGGATCGATTAGCGATGCTGTTATCGGGGACATCGTCGATAAGTGACTTGATGCCGATACCCGTTCGAGAGCGGTTTTAAAATATCCTTTGCCTTTACCGCAGCGTTGACGAAAATCGGGCTTTTCGCCATACTCCGGCCATCTATGGCATCTACATCTGAAATCAAGAAGGGCGTTGTTATCCGAGATCCGCAGGGCCTTTGGGTAGTCAATGAATTCCAACATATTAACCCAGGCAAGGGTGCGGCCTTTGTACGTACACGTATCAAGAATCTTCAGTCAGGCAAAACGTTGGAAACAACGTTTAAGACCTCTGAAACGATTGACTTGGTCGAGGTTGAGCATCGTCGTATGCAGTATCTGTATCATGATGCGACAGGGCACACGTTTATGGATCAGAGCACGTATGATCAAGTAACGATGTCAGATGCAGATGTCGGTACTGATGGTAAATATCTCCGCGAGGGTATGGATATCAACGTCACGACGTATGAAGGTCAACCGATTGCGCTTGAACTTCCTCGCAAGATGACATTCAAGGTAACGGAATCAATGGATGCGACGGGAGGTAACACGGTGTCTGGTGGAAACATGACTAAGGAGGTAACGGTTGAAGGTGGAATCAAGGTTCATGTTCCACTTTTCATCAAACAAGGTGAAGATATTATTATCAATACGGAAAATGGTGAGTACGTAGAACGCGCATAATAGGAAAATAAAAACACCCCGACGTACGTCGGGGTGTTTTTATTTGTTCTGATTAGAACGTGGCGAGGGGAATGCGAGCCGTCTCGACCGTGTTTGCAAGCGTGCTGTTACTTGCGACACCGTAGACGCGCGTATTCACGCCGCTGTTTGAGATTGTGTATGGAACCGAGCAGCTATCTGAACCCGAGCAGGTGCCTACCGGAGTAGACGACTGTTCCGTGTACAAGCGGATAACGGTGTTGCTTGATGTGTACGGAAGGTTGGTGAAGCTGGCGGTGAGATACACCGTGCCGCCGGAACGAACGTTCGTGGAAGGCGCGATGTAAATGTCTGTGTTTGGAATCTGGCCGACCGAACCGTTGTTGTTGTTGTTGTTGTTGTTGTTGTTGTTGTTGTTGTTGTTGTTGTTTGAACCACTCACGGAGATCACCGGACCAAATTGGCTCATGATGAAGTTGCTGTTGCGATCATAGATACGCACTTCATATTGAGCGGTGCCATTGTTGCCCATGACGGAAATGTCAGCGACACACCATGACTGGTCGTAACATGTACGAACGATGGAACCGGTACGGATGTCGCGGATTTCGATGCGATTTCCCGTGTAGCTCCAGTTGCCCGAGTTATAGGCATTAGCTGTGAGCTTCATCATGTCGCCGTTGGTGGCGGAGGTACGGTCAGACTGGAGAGTCAAACCATCGATGTAGTTCACGCCGTCGTTGGAGGAACCGGTACCCGTCGAGGTGAAGGTAATCACCGGACCGTATTGGACTCCGGCGATCACGTTACCGCTGGCGTTCAAGACCGATACATAATATTGCGTCGTGTTGATGCCTGCGGTCTGATACGGATACACCGTAATGCTACAGATGTTGTTGTAGCAGGAGTGGACGACTTCATTGCTGCGGTCGCGCTTGATTTCCAAGCGTCCGCCGCTCGGCAAGGTGCCGTTATAGCTCGCCATCAGAGCAACAGCCTGTCCTCTCGTGATCGACGTGCGATCGGCGGCGAGGGTCAACGATCCGGAGCCGGTAGAGCCTTGGCCCTGGATGCGGAGCGAGTCGCTTGGGCTGAAGACGCTACTGTACTCGTTGCTGACATTGTAGTCAGATGTCGAGTAGATCGGGGAGTCGACCGTGTAGTTCGTGAAGAGCTCGTCCGGAAGGTCTTGGACTTTGGAAGCCCAGTTAAAACCGTAAAGCTGGTTCGCAAGGGATTCGCTCGTTACATGGCGCAAAATACCGCCACGGGCAACAGCGTATGTCTTAGGATCGGTCGTGACCTTCACGAGCTTAGCGCCCGGGCGATAGGTAACGTTTCCGGCAAGAGGAATTGAGAACAATTCCGAGTCGGAGATCGACAAGACGTTGTCAAAGTTGTTGAACCAGGTGTAGTAGGTTGCTGCGTTTGGGAAAACGTAACGCTTGCCGTCATTGGCGTACCAGTAGACGGTCGAGTTAGACGTTCCGCGGATAGCGGTGTTGAACGTGGCGGCGTGTACGACAGAGACATTTGCAAAAGCGGCAAATGGTCCGGCGATAAGTGCGGCCAACAGGATTCCGAGAAGTGTTTTTTGCATAGGATGATCGCGTATGCGATGGTCTAACCTTAGCAGAAATTTGATAAAATGTCAATGGTTTGAGTGTTTATCTGATATGCTATTTTCCATATGAAAAAAATGGCGATTTCAAGCCTTGTATTAGCCCTAATCTTGGGCGGAGCTGGTTGTCAGACTGGATCCAAATACGTATTGGGAGACCTGCCTAATGAACAACAATTGGCTCAAATGGATGAGCAGGATAAGGCAAAGGCGATTGAAGCCGTGATGGAAAAGCATCCAGCGCCTGAGCTTTCCAACGATGAAAAACGTCAGGAGCTAGAAGAATCGATTGATACAATGATGGGTGGGACCGCCGAGCGTATGGCGGATTTTGTTGGGAAGAATTTCCATAATGGTGGGGGAATCGCGCGGATCGTGAAAGTTGGAAATATCTATCGCGTTGTTTTTTCTGAAGAGTTTTTTGTTACGGCTGGACCGTATCTTGTGGTGAAGGTTGGGGAGACGGAGCTTGCACCGCTTAAGAATGCTCGTGGCGCACAGACCTATGATTTGCCGAGTGGGTTTGATCTTTCTCAAGCTCCGTATATCTCGATTTTCTGTAAACCGTTTCAGGTTGAGTTTGCTCGGGCCAGCTTCAATTGATTTTCATACGGACTTCGCGTAGGTTGTGGGAGCGCCGAGATGGCGGAATTGGTATACGCACCAGCCTTAGGAGCTGGCATCCGAAAGGGTTTGAGAGTTCGAGTCTCTCTCTCGGCACCATGGTTACACCGCGCCTGTTAGGGCGCGGTTTTGCGTTTGTTGTGCGATATTCTTGAGGGTGATATTGGGAACCCGCGATGCCGCTCGCGGGGAGAAAGGTATGTTTGTGCCCGCTTTGTGCCCAGCCTTGGGCGCGTGCTCGCTGGCCTCGCGCAGGCGCCGAAACTCGCAAGCACGACCATCATCGCGGTCGAGGATGAGACGAACGCGAGCGTCCGACAGATGGCGGCGCGGGTCGGCGCCAAGCTCACCTCACGCGCCGCGTACCTGCAGTCGCCGACGCTCGCGGACGCGATCATGGTGGTCAACACCTTGCACCACATGCCGTTCCGCGACGTCGCTGCACAGCTTTCGCGGTTGCTCCGCGCGCTGAAGCTCAACGGCGTGCTGCTCATCCACGACATGGCAGAGCTGCGCGAGCCAGAGCAGGGCAACGTGCCGTGGCGGATGGAGGACATTCTTCTGCTTGTCCAGCACCCGGCCCTTGAACCGAACCCGCGGGCGACGGTCTCTCGCGGCAAGAAGGTGCCTATCTCAAACGTCCTGGTGCGCGTCATCGACCAGACCGCGCTTGCCGATCTTGAGAGCCGGCTGGCCGCGAACGCAGTCCGCGTATGGGAGCTGATGAAGCGTCGCACGCTCGAGCGCATCCAGGAGATCTTCGCGCGTCGGGAGCCCGACGACGAGCCGGAACTCCAGTACGAACTGATTGCGAACGCCAACCTCGACCTCAACCGACCGTAGGGCGTGGCTGGCGTAGACGACGAGTTCTCCACCTCAAGCCCAACAGGTTGTGTGTTTCATCCATCAGTAGCCCAGCACATCGCCTTTCATAGAACTCGTCTGGAGGCTCGTCGCACATGCCCGCAGCACCGCAGCGACGCGCCGTACGGTCGCACGATCAGATTCGTAAGTCCGCCACTCTACTGGCATCCCAGGTCTCGGATCGACCCAGAGGCGCCCGTCCCATGATCTTGGGCGATCGTACCGAGGAACGCCGTGAAAATGGAGATGATGAACCTTGTTGCCCAGTTGTAGCCAGTTCACTCGACGAGGCGCGAACGCTTCTTCCAGCAGAGCCTCCGTGACTTGAATCGCCGCCTGTAGGTCTTGCCACTCGTCCGGGGCAAGAGTTGTCACCGACTCGACCCGTCGATTCGCGAAAAGGATGACACACCCAAGCGTATGCTGCTTGTGGCTCACCTCTAGCGTCCAGTGCCTGAACCTCGCGATCGAGACGCCGGCATACCTCCCGTGTGGGTCCCAGGGACGATCAGCGTAGTCAGAACGGAGAGTCGCTATGTGAAGCATATATACGATTACCAGTCCCATTCCACCAAGTATGCATTTCCGAGTCCAGGATGCGGCAACTGGACTACCACTCGCGTCCTCGGCTCGGAGAAGAGATGTTCGCGTGTCTCGAGACGATCCGGCCCGAGTCTTGTGAGTAGCGAGACGTTTCGTGCAGGTCGGTCCGATTGAAATCGGAGTTCGAACGACAATAAGTCGCACGGGTATCGTACAAGTGTACCCCAGTACTCGTGCTCCGCCGGAAAGCAGTCGCTCGCCTCGACGGAACAGCCAAACTCAACTCTGTTACGTCGCTGAACGAGAAACGCCTGTCGGTACTTCGGCCGGCCTTGATCCCGTTCCAGTTGGGGAGGGGTCCATGGTACGCTCGCCCAGAATCGCGGAGCAGACGTGTCTCCGTCCCACGCGAAAAGCCATGTGTATGCAGGAGGAGCAGATCTGGGGAGGCCGACCATTTGGATGTCGATGGTGGCGCTCGACCTCCCTGAAAATGTGATTGTCTCGATGTCCTTTTCGAAGGTCCACTCCTCGAGGCCCGCCTCCAACGCGGACTCCAGTTCACGGTATGCGGCGTCGGCCAGGAGCTCCCAGCCGAGTTGCAGTATAGGAAACCCCAGCGGGGTACTCCAGCTCTCCAGGTCGTCAAGTACGCGCCGCAGAAGGCGGAACGGCTTGAGCGTCTGTGGCTGGTCCGCGAGGAGTGATGTGAGATAGGAGCGACCCAGTGCCACGTCGAACTTCTCATTGGGCGACCCCACGTGACCAGACTGCTCCCAGCGAAGAACGGCAGTGGTTCGGAAGAGGTCCTTGAGGCGAAGATGGCGCTGTGCGAAGTATTTGCGGCGTGCCTGGGCCCACCTGAAGAAACGCGTTCCGCGCCGCCTGTACACGAGAGAGAGTTTGACGCGTGCCATAGTGCTGCAGGCGAGTCGAACGTGGATTTGACGCCCCGATCGCTTGGATCGTGTCGTCGGGTTCATGCAGGGGCATGAACTGCTGATGTTCGAAGAACTGAAGATCACCGGACCTATGAACGGCGATTGCTAGGTCCTCGTCACGAAACACCACAGAGCTGATGTTGATCGGGCGCCCACGGCGGTCTCGTCTAAGTTGCTCATGAAGATCCGCAATACTCGCGCCCAGTGCGACGATCGTGCTCCAGTTCTCGATGAGGCCCTGTCGCGGGATCTCTAGCGCAAGATCCACGTCACTCCCCACCGCGAAACGGTGGCCACAATGGGTAGCAACACTTCCGAACACGAATGCGCGCTTGATCAGTCCTGCGTTGCGCGCGTGGTTCGCCCACTCACGCAGGGCGCTGAGAATCTGTTCTCGAGGTACGCTCGGGCGTAGGCTTTTCTTGGGATTCTTGGCGCGCGACACCGGATTAGTCTTTCCGCGATGCTGGTGCCACCATAGCACGGTGGGCTTCGGGCCGCTCTGGGCCACGTTGATTGCCATCCTGTGCCCATCCGGTGCCCATTCGAGCGATGTGAGTGAGTGTTAGTGAGTGCCTGCGAAGCGCGGCCTGATTGATTCTGCGCTGACCTTCGCGTCGCGAGCCGTCTGTCACGTTCTGTCGTCTCAGAGACTCAAGAGTTCGAGTCTCTCTCTCGGCACCAGATAAAACGCCCCGTTAGAACGGGGTGTTTTGTATTGACAAAAGATGCCTTTTGGTATTGGCTGTTCCTTGGACGTACATTTTTTCAATAAGTGCAGGAGGATTCATGGGCGCAGCACGCAAAGCGAGGTCAGTCCCAAACAGCCCCGTCAAACGGTCGGCCATTAGACAGGTTTCATTCACGGTTCGGGTGCGTGATTCCGAAGGTCGTCTCTTGGCTGGGATTCTCGTCGAACTGAAAGAGGAGCAGCTTTCGCACAGCAAAAGCTGCACTGACAAGTGCGGCGAGGTCGAGTTTCGGCTTGTGACTGGTAACGATTATCGAATCTTCGTGAACAACGAGGACTTCGAGGAAGTCGTTGGTCCGCGTGGCGATGACGAGCATGAGATCGAGTACGATGGTGAGTACATACCCAATGCGCGTGGCGATGACGAGTCGGAATCAGAGGACGAGGAAGACTCGTCGGATGAAGAAGAGGATCTCGACACGCCGCGTGACGACCTCGAGGACCTCGATATCGACTGAATTACGGGCGACTGCCCGATAAGAAGAAGCCCCCGATTTCTCGGGGGCTTCATTCGTTTTTATTCTGCTGTGCTTGCTGAATCGTTCAAGGTATTCTCGATGCGCATGACGCGTCCACCGATTTCTCTTACGTCTTTACGGAGATCAGAGATGGCGCGAAGGACACCTTCCGAGTTTTTGCTGTAGCCCTGGCTTGTGCCTTGGGCCATGGCGGAGAGGGTGATGGTCGAGGTTGAGAAGACGATTGCAATGGCTGCGATCCAGAGAACGGCGTGCCAATGGGCGCCGTGACCATCACGGTTTACGCGCATTTTTACTGGGGTTGGCTTCATCGCTTTTGATGAGGATTTTTTTGGTGTTGCAGATGGCATAGGAAAATAACAAAAGATCGATGTATGTTGATGTCTATGAGTATAGCATACAGACCGTAGACCGTTGACAGAAAGGAAAAAATCGTGTATCTACTTAATGTTCGTTCACTCGATAGGTGTCATATGGCAGATAGCAACGTGCTCGATGTCTTCCGCGATCGACATCGCGAATACCTCAACAGTATCGATCTTGCGTGGGTCAACTTCAACAAGAAGCGGAACCGCTTGCGCATCATGCTTCGGACACAGGTCAGGCTTCCGCCGACTTGGATCCGGTCACTCAACATCGACCTGTTTCATGACACCTTTGCCATGCAAGAGCGGGCCAAGGATCTCGTGTGGACGGACACGGAAGGGACGCTATTGGTGGCGACCTGTACGCGGCCGGAACAGCTTTTGCCCGACCGGGACCTGCGCGATTTGGGAGAAAGTATTCTTCCGATCGGCGACGTAATCTTGTTTGCCGCTCAGGACACCTATGAGCACCCACTTTATAATGAAGCTAGTCGGAAAGTGCATCGGCGCTTGATCGATCGCTACTAAAGAAACGCCCCCGTAGCCAACTGGCTAGCGGGGGCGATTTGTTTTTTTTATGTTTTGATTTCCTGTTTTTTGCGTGAGTAGTTACGGACGATCACGGTGATGTCGTCTGGTTTTGCGCGGAGATGATTTGTTTGCGAGCGATTGGCTGCCGCTTGCTCAAGCTCTTGAGCCGCTTTAAGTGGATCATCATGGTAACGGAGCAGGATTGCCTGCATTTCCTGATCGGTAAGAACGTCGGAGAGACCGTCGGAGCATTCGAGTTGCGTATCGCCATCTTCCAGTTCATCGGTACGGACAAAAGGGATGGGATTGGTATCGGATCCGATCGATTGGAGGATGTAATGACGGATGTCGTCGAGTGTAAGAGTGGCCACCTTTTTTTGCTTCATCAGACGAATGATCGACTTAATATCCTCACGGTCTTTTGAGTGCTTTTCTAATTCTTGTAGTGAGAAGACGCGGGTAATGTCTTGATCGTCTTCAATCGGATTTCCGTTGATATCCGGGATACGGAGATCGACGATTGCTTGTGCGAGTGAGTGATCGGGAGTCAGGCGTTCCAGCCGGCTTTTTCGCAGTCGATAAATGCGACTGTCGCCAATGTGAGCGATTGTTTGAAAATCTTTGCCTTCTGAATCACGCCAGATTTTGGAGAGGGAAGCTGTGCAACCCATCGATTTTGCGATGTCTAAAACAAGATGGCGATCCATCGGATCTGACGGATTGAATCGACGCTTATACTGTTTCTCCGCCTGTTTGACGGCCATGGAGATGATTTCTGGATCCATCTGAAGCTCACGTATCGCTGACTGCATGTTTACCAAGGTTTGCTTGAGCGCGTGTTCTACGTCTTCTGATGAAGCTAGTGGTTCCTCGCGGCCAGCTTCCATGACTAAGCGCGTCATTATGTCACGAGTTGAAAGTCTTTCGAGCGTGAGTTCTTGAGCGGCTTTGGCGCTTGCGAGATTGCCCGCTAAACCGCCACCAATCCCGTCTGACACAAAATCAATCCCACGCTCTTCCGAGACGTAATAGCTATCTTCATTGCCATTGGCGTGTGTCGGAGATGCTTCTGTTGCAATACCGATACGCAATCGCGTTTCATTTTCCTCCGATTCAATCAAACGAAACTCCGCTTTACGGAGTTCTTTTTTGGGTTCTCCCGATGGGGGAGTGGAGAGCCATTTTTCAAAATCGCTGGGCATCTGATTGCATTATACTCCTAGTTTGGAGACGGTGCTCGCCCATTGACAAAAGATGTATTTTAATGTAAGACTCTTAGGAGAGGTGAGTCGAATGACGACACGTATCTTTGCTCGTTCCCATCAGCTATTCCTCGAAGCATTGAGCAATGCCCGCTTCCGCTATCGCGCCGTGGACGATGCCCTTGTGCTCTTCATCGAGCGTGGCACCGAGATTCCGCCGACTTGGTTTCAGGAACTGACTGTCGAGATCCTCGATGAGGTTGGTGGCCAGCGCACCAAGGTCGAGCTCTCGTGGATCGACGTCGAGGCTTCCGTGATGTGCGCACACATCGTGTGTCCACCGGCGTTTCGGCCTATCGATTTCTCACACGATTTTGTGTCCGTCGGTGAGATTATTTTCATCGTCGCGGGCCATGAGCGTCGCCTTCTAAACGGCAGCTCGCCCAAGCGCTTTGCTGCACGTTGAATACTAAACGCCCAGACCTTTCTTGGTCTGGGCGTTTTTGATTTCTTATGTTTTTTTGTACAGGGTGGTGAGGGCGGTTACATCGTCTAGTTTAGCTCTTGGATTTCCTTTCTTACCTTTTATGGATCGTTCCGTTGCTGTCTGTTGCAATTCTTGCGCGGCCTTCAGTGGGTTATCGCTATTAAGGAGAAGAATCGCTTGGATTTCCGAGTCCGTGAGATTATCTGCTATGCCATCGGTTGCCGTTAGTATCAGGTCACCGTCTTCCAATTCTATCGTTTTTACAAATGGTTTGAAGTCGATTCCATATTGAGCTTTCATCATATCTGCGACACCTACGGCTTGAGTGATGCGATTACGTATGGAATCTATCGTGACATAGCGGTCCGCTTGTTGAACTAATTTTGGAACCAATGAGCGGAGTTCAGGATGTTTGTCCGCCATGGCGATGATCGTGCTTTTATCTATTTGCTGGAGCACGTCTTCATCGTTCTTGATCAAACCTTCATCGATGAGGATTTGGACATGTGAGTCGTCGCGTGAGATTTTTTCTAGATTTCCTTTGCGGAGAATGTAGGTACGACTATCACCAACGTTGCCGATCGTGAGATTGTCTTTGCCTTTTTCATCACGCCAGATCTTGGACATGGAGATTGTACAGCCGATGGACTTCAGGAGGCTGTCCATGACTTTTTTTTGTCGAGCATCTTCTGAGTCGTAGCTACCCATCTCTTTTTCAAAATATTCTTTTGCTTTTTCATGAACCACGGGGCTGGTTGCATTAAAGGAGACGATCTCATCATTCATTTGTCGGATGATGGCATCTACGGCTTTCTCTACATCTTTTTGATCCAGTACTTCCTCGCGATTTGCTTCCAGGGTTTTGCGCACTTCTGGATCCGCTTTTTCCAAACCAACACGTGTCAGTTGTTCTGCGGCTTTTGCGCTCGCATAGTCACCGGCTGGGACGCCACCCATTCCGTCTGCGACCATTTGGATTCCGCGTTTGGCGCTATAAAACGCCGCATCTTCATTACGATCTGGGTGTTCAGGTGAGGCTTCTTTTGCTAGACCATATTTTAGATCACTGCCTTTTTCCCGAGATTCGACTACGCGATATTCTGCGCGTCGCAATGTGCCATTTTTTGCTTTAGGCATTTCTTCCAGATCGTCCTCGGATAACTCAAATTCATCCTCCACTTCTTCTAGATCGCTTTCGGAAAGTTCTTGAACGGGTTCATCGCGGAGTTTTTCTAATCCCGGTACTTTTTTTACGCGTGTTATTTCTCCTGGTAAATCATCAGGATCTTCAACAGGCTGGAAGCGTTCCAGTAAGTCGTTGATTTCTTGATCGCTCGCTTTTTGAAGCGGGGCTTGTTCTTTTATGGGCATATTATTATTTATGATACTCCTTTCCGCGGAGAATCGCTTCTGCGCGATACAGCTGCTCTAATAAAACGATACGTGCAAGGTTGTGGGGGAGTGTTTGTTTACCAAATGAGATGACCGCGTTTGCTTGAGTGCGAAGCGCTGGATCAAGACCCCATGATCCGCCCACTAAAAACGTAATCGGTTTTCCGGACTCTGCCCAGGTTTCAATTTTGCGAGCAAAGCTCGGTGAATCAAGATTGGTTCCGGTTTCATCGAGGGCGACAATGAATGAACCCCTGGTTTGTCCTTTGGAAAGTGACTCGGCTTCATGTTGACGTGTTTTGTTGAGGTCTGGCTTGGCAGAACCTTGGTGCCCTTCATCTATTTCAATGATATCGACCTTGGCAAAGGGCCTTAGACGCTCGAGATACATGGAGATGGCATCGGTTTGCCAAGCTTCTGTGGGGGAGCCGACAGCACGGATGTGGAAGCTTTTCATAATGCTTATTTTCCGCTGAATCAAAGCCCTTGACAAGGGTTATTGGTTTCTATAAAGTAGCGGCACTTCAAAAAGCCATGTCCCCCAGAATTACGGAAGATTACGGGGACCTCTGGAGATTTCTCACGAGCTACTCAACCTATGCGAACTCAATTCGCGTTACGGCCAAAGCTTCTTAGGAACCTCTCCAGGTTTCGCGAGCTTGGCCCATGGTCAAGCTCGCTTTCGTTCTATCTACTTTCGCTCGAGTCGGACAGGAACGGTATCCCATCAGTGATTGGGTCCCATTCCTGTCCGTGTCGCCCCGCTTTGGCGGAGGACGCGGATATGCCTTTTAACAACACGAGATAGGTACGTATAACGATTCAAACGTGATACGTGCAAGGCATAGAAACAACACTTGCAAGCAATGCATAGAGTAAATTAAGCATAGTTGCGAAGCCATTACGGGACCCAAAACGTTTGGACATCCGGATGGTTGAAGCACATAAGGGCATACGGTGGATGACTTGGCAGTGAAGAGCCGACGAAAGACGTAGCAGCCTGCGATAAGCTTCGGGGAGGTGGCAAGCAACCTTTGATCCGGAGATCTCTGAATGGGGAAACCCCGTCATGTGAAGCATGATGATCTGAACCACTGAATACATAGGTGGCAGAAGGGCACCTGGGGAAGTGAAACATCTCAATACCCAGAGGAAAAGAAACTAAATAAAGGATTCCCTAAGTAGTGGCGAGCGAAATGGGAACAGTCCAAACTTTCATATTCAAATTTTGCACCGAGTATTACGCAAGTAGTGCCGCGGGCAGGGTGGCGGACGTGGGTCATCGATATGAGAGGGTTGCGGGACGGACACGTATTCTCCCACGAGATACACGGGTAGTACTGATGAATAATTGAATCCACTGGAAAGTGGAACCAAAGACGGTGATAGTCCGGTAAATGAAATTCATCAGCACATCCGGTCCAGATCCAAAGTACGACGAGGCCCGAGAAACCTAGTCGGAAGCAGGCACGACGATGTGCCAAGACTAAATACTCTTCCTGACCGATAGTGAACCAGTACAGTGATGGAACGTTGAAAAGCAGCCCGGGAGGGCGATGAAATAGTATCTGAAACCGTATGCTTACAAGGAGGTGGAGCGGGCGCAAGTCCGTCACACCGTTCCTATTGAAGAATGAGCCGACGAGTATGCCGTACGTCGCTTGGTTAAGTCCCTGCGGGGACGAAGCCGCAGTGAAAGCGAGCCTGAATAGGGCGTTGGTGGCGTATGCATGACCCGAAACCCGGCGAGCTAGCCATGGTCAGGATGAAGCTTCGAGAAATCGAAGTGGAGGTCCGAACTCACGAGCCGTGCAACACTCGGAGATGAACTGTGGCTAGGGGTGAAATTCCAATCGAGCTGGGTGATAGCTGGTTCTCCCTGAAATAGATTTTGGTCTAGCGCTGATTAATAGCTTAACGGAGGTAGAGCACTGAATGGGACCTGGGGCGCAAGCTTACAGTTTCCAACCAAACTCCGAATGCCGTTAAGTGTTCCCAGCAGTCAGTCCGTGGGGGCTAAGCTCCACAGGACAAGAGGGAAACAGCCCTGACCGCAGACTAAGGTCCCTAAATTTGTACTCAGTGTGAAAGGTGGTCGGACGACTTATACAACCAGGAGGTTGGCTTAGAAGCAGCCATCCTTTAAAGAAAGCGTAACAGCTCACTGGTCAAGTTGTTCGGCGCCGAAAACTTATCGGGGCTCAAGTACAATACCGAAGTCGCGGACTATCGATGATCTTCGGATCATCATATTGGTAAGGGAGCATTCCGATCTGCGCCGAAGCGGAAGCCGTGAGGCACCGTGGAGCGTTCGGAAGAGAGAATGTCGGCATAAGTAGCAAAAAGACGGGTGAAAACCCCGTCCACCGTAAACTCAAGGTTTCCAGGGCAACGCAAATCGTCCCTGGGTTAGTCGGTCCTAAGGCGAGGCCGAAAGGCGTAGTCGATGGACAGCAGGTTAATATTCCTGCACTTCCGCAATATTCCGATGGAGGGACGCATCCTTCAACTGACCGAGATTCCCGGAATGAATCTTCGGGCACTCAGGGGTGACTGGTAGGCAAATCCGCCAGTCATAAGCCTCGGGGTGATCGTAAGCCTATCGAAAGATAGGCAAGGGTCGGGACTGGGGTGCCGAGAAAAGCTTCTAGGGCTAATATTGTGGAAACCGTACCGGAAACCGACACAGGTGAGTGGGCATAAGTGTGCCAAGGTGTACGAGAGAAACCAGGTTTAGGAACTCGGCAATACAACGGCCGTAACCTAGGGATAAGGCCTGCCAGCGCAAGCTGGCCGCAGCTAAAGACGCTTTCCGACTGTTTACCAAAAACACAGCTTCCTGCTAAACCGCAAGGTGACGTATAGGAAGTGATGCCTGGCCAGTGTCAGAACGTTAAGGGGAGAGGTCATGATCGCAAGATCGGCAGCCTTGAGCCGAAGCGCTGATGAACGCCGGCGATAACTATAATCGTCCTAAGGTGAAACAATTCGTTGCCTTAGTGAGGTGAAAGCCCTCCAATCGAACTTCCGTTGCCACGGGAGATGTAGATGTGAAAATCTGGCTATATCGGTGAACACCCGCAAACGCGGACAATACCGAGGCAACCTCAACACTTGGTTGGGGGAGCCGTAGAGACTACACGCCAAGACTCTGTCACAAGGACAGAGAAGATATAGTCCGACCTGTATGGTGACATACAGAGTGCGACAGAAATGTTCGCACCCGTCGCAAGACGAGTAACAACTGAGCGAAATTCCTTGACGGGTGAGTTCCGTCCCGCACGAATGGCATAACGAGAGAGCGACTGTCTCAACCTGGTACTCGGCGAAATTGCAAGTGGGGTGAAGATGCCCTGTACGCGCAGTCAGACGAAAAGACCCCGTGAAGCTTTACTACAATTTGCTATTGGGTATCGATCTTTCATGTTCAGTGTAGGTGGGAGCCTTCGGGCGACGATGAGACACCACCCTTGGACTATCGATATTCTTATCATGATCCGTATACCCGGATTGTGAAACAGTAGCTGATGGGTAGTTTAACTGGGGCGGTTGCCTCCCAAATGGTAACGGAGGCGTTCACAAAGGTAAGCTAGGCGCGGATGGAAATCGCGCTGGTTCCGCAATGGGATAAGCTTGCTTAACTGCAAGACCAACAAGTCGAGCAGATACGAAAGTAGGACATAGTGATCCGACCGTACGAAATCGGACGGCGGAAGCTCAACGGATAAAAGCTACTCCGGGGATAACAGGCTGATCTGGTCCAAGAGTCCACATCGACGACCAGGTTTGGCACCTCGATGTCGGCCCATCGCATCCTGGGGCTGGAGAAGGTCCCAAGGGTTAGGCTGTTCGCCTATTAAAGCGGTACGCGAGCTGGGTTCAGAACGTCGTGAGACAGTTCGGTCTCCTGTCTACTGTGCGCGTGGAAAGTTGAGGAAACTGTTCTCTAGTACGAGAGGACCGAGAACAACGAACCTCTAGTGTGCCGGCTGTCCTACCAAGGGCACCGCCGGGTAGCTACGTTCGGTACGGATAAACGCTGAAAGCATCTAAGCGTGAAGCCGTTTCCAAGATTAACTTTCGTCATAGGACCCTCCGAGACGAGGAGGTTGATAGGTGGTAGGTGTACGGACCGAGAGGTCTTTAGCCGAGCCATACTAATCGTCCAATGCTTCCACCATCCAGATGTAAATCTGTGATGGGAATAGCAAGTGTGTAACAAAGTACTTCATCATCTTGTTAGTGTTTTGCCTTGCACGTATCACTTTTGAATCCGGCAGTGTTTGAGTCATCGATCTTGTTATTCGAATATTTCGAATGTCGAGACCGGTGGCCCAAGCGAAGAGGTCACACCCGTTCCCATCTCGAACACGGAAGTTAAGCTCTTCAGCAGCGATGGTACTTGGACCCAACCCGGTCCTGGAAGAGTAGCCCGCTGCCGGATCATGCAACAACACCCGCCAAAAGCGGGTGTTTTGCGTTATCTATCCCAGAGTTAAGAGATAATATATCAGGTCCTTGATTAATTTTTTTTAGAATACCTGCTTGTTGTAAATTCTGTTTCCGAGTACTCTTTCAAGTTATATCAGCTTATGAAGACATTGGATTTTCTTGCGAGAGCTTTAAAAAATCTTAAGACAATAGGTACTTTTTTTGCTTCTTCTTCGGCGGCAGCTAGAAAGATGACGGAGCCTGTTGATTTTAAAAATGCTCGAGTGATTATTGAGCTTGGTGGAGGCACGGGAGCTATCACAAAAGAAATATTGCAGCGAATGCACGTAGATGCAAAATTATATGTTTTTGAGATTTATACGCCTTTTGTTGAGGATATTCGTAAAATCTCTGATCAGCGTCTGGAAGTCATACAGGACTCGGCAGAACACTTGGAACAACATTTAAAAGATCTGGGTATAGAGAAAGTTGATGCTGTTATTTCTACTTTACCGCTCGTTATTTTTAAAGAAGATACACGTAATATTATTCTGGACTCTGCTTTTCACGTTTTGAAACCAAAAGGAGTTTTTACACAAATTCAATATTCTTTGATGACAATCAAAGAGATGAAAAAGAAGTTTAAGTTTTTGAAAATCAATTTTACTTTGTTCAATATTCCTCCGGCATTCATTTATATCGTGAAGAAAAACTAAGGATCTACTTGTTCGTTTAAACGAGCGGAGGATTGGAGGATTTGGCTTTTAAAATCTCCTGTATCGTTTCTTTTCTTATTCCGCCAAAGAGATAAAGCGCCATCGAGTACACGATAGCTCCAATGAAGACAGGGATGGCGACATACAGGTCGCGAGTGAACCAAACAGCGATAGACATCACGATAGATGCGGCTGTAGCGGCAAGGAAGGCTCTTGGTTCAAATTTGATTTCAACCGATTTATTGGCTACATACAGCGATCCAATACCAACGAGAATCTCTGATGCAACCGTTAACCAAGCGGCCGCCCAAATTCCGTAGACAGGAATAAAGAGGAAATATCCGATGACCGCGGCAATGGCAACGGCGACATAAACGGGAATCATTTTGCGTTGTTTATCGATCGCAACCACGATATGAGAAAAAACTGTGTTCAAATAGATCGCTGAGACAGCGATGATAAGAACCCATAGAATACGACCCGACTCGATAAATTCTGGACCGGCAACAAGCGCCATCACGCGTTCACCAAGTAGCCACGTTCCGGCCATCATCGGTAAACAAAAGATGAGCATGACGTCGATAGAATTTGTGACGAGGTTTTTGAACTTAGGAAAATCTTTTTTTACAAAAGCGTTGGAGAGAATGGGAAGAAGAACGCCGGCATACATGAACGGTATAGTGATGAGAATTTCTAAAACGCGATAAGCGGCTCCGTAGATACCAACTTCTGCTTGGGGTCTAACAAAAGAAAGAATGAGCGTGTCAGCTTTGAAATAAGCGAGACCAAAGGCGATAGAAAGTCCGACGGGCCATGAGCGGTGGAGTGCCATTTTCCAAAATGCTGGATCCCAGTTCCAATGGAAATCGGCGTAGGTGCGGGCGGACAAAAAATTGATGATGAAGTTTCCAAAACTTGCGAGTGAGATGAACCACATGATCGGTACAAGGCCCCAGCCTTGAGATTGGGCATACACGAGTCCGATTAAGGCGATGACACGACCGACATTTTCCGCAATAGCCGCCATCGACATCTTGAGATGACGTTGCTGTGCGCCGACAACCACTTGGTTTAGGCTCGGAAATATAAAGGATCCGGTGAGTGCGATAATCGCGAGCTTGAGCGAAAGTGGGTAGGGAGAGATGAGTGCGATGGCGGGCGCGACGAGGCCTAAAATCAAAAATGCCATGACAACGCGTAGTGTGAAAAGCGCGCTTGTACAGCGCTTTTCATACTTTTCATCACCTGCGTGCTCGCCAAGAAGTGCAACGAGCGTGACATTTAAGCCCAGATCTAGGAGTAGCGCAAAGATTTGAAGGAACGCGTTTGCTGTTGAATATGCGCCAAAACCTTCCGTGCCAAGTTGGCGCGTCATGAGTCCGATGATGATGATTCCAAGCGCGGTTGAAACGCCTTTCCCAAGGACTTGAACGCCCGTATTTAGGGCTAATGCACGCGCTAAAGACATGCCGATAGTCTATCACGCAATGGCATTATGCGAAGCTTGCGTGGCTAATGACGTGCTATACTCCTAACAAATATGATTAAGCGTACATCTGCAGCCCGTGCATCGGGTGCAAATAAAACGAAGGCTGTTTCAGTCGCTCCTTCAGCCCCGACAATCGCCATAGAACCAAAAGTCTCGATGGGAACGTCTTCAAAAATGATTCCTCTCTTGGTTTTGGTGGCGGTTCTTGTTTTGGGTGGATTCGGATATTGGGTGCATGCTTCTACGAGTGGAGGTTCTTCAGCTTCAAATGTAAGGGATTTGCAGGTGCGGGACGGCGTTGATCCAAAAGAAGTTCAGAATATAATTTCCCGAGTCGGTAAGCTCGTGGTTGTAAAAGAAGGGGAGTTGCCTACGGTTGCAACGATTCAAGACATTTCTATCTTGCTTCCGCAGAATCCGACCTTATATCGTGATGCGGAAAATGGAGATAAGCTTCTGGTTTGGTCGGATAAAATTGTCGTTTACTCGGCGAGCAAGGACCGTGTGCTGTTTGCGATGCCGATCAACGTAACAGCTCCGGAAGCTCAAGCTACTTCTGATTCAACCGTGATGGCGGCGAATGCGCCATCTGACGAGAAGGCGAGTATTGAGGTCCGTAACGGAACTCAAACGGCTGGACTTGCACGCGTCTTGAGTGATTCATTGAAAGTTGAAGGATTCACAATGACGGCTCCTGGAGATGCAAAGAATAAGTCTTATTCTAAGACGGTTATTTTTAATGGAAGTGGCAAATCGTTGCCAAAAACGCTTGAAGCGCTCGTGAAGTCGACGGGTGGATCTGTTGTGGATAATTTGCCGGATGAGGCAAAGAGTGTTGCGGATATCTTAGTAATTATTGGGAAGTAAATTTATTGGATACAAATCGTGTCCAAAACAAAATGGCCCAGAGCATAGGGCTTTTTTGTCATTTCATTGCAAATACTTGAAAAAAATGATATTCTATTACGTATCAAGGTCAGGAAATAGGAAAAAAATATGAAACGCGCCTTTCAAATCTTACTCGCTATTCTCGTGGCCACTCCGTGGCCGCTTTTGGCGAATGCCGCCGTTTCAAGATCGTCTTTTAATATTTCGCTTATTTCCGTTAATGCACCGACGTCACTTGCACCAGGAGCCGGATCGGAAGTGACCGTAGTAGCAAAGAATATTGGTTCCGTTGCTTGGAATAAGACAGGAACAAATTTTGTTTCTATTTATGCTTATGATCCCGTCAAAAAGACTGAGGTCGGAAGCGTATTGTCTACTTCCGGTTGGAGCGCATCTTCCCCGGCGGCACGTCTATCTGTCGAGAAAGTAAACATTGGTGAGACGACGACATTCCGTTTTCCTATCGTTGCTCCTAGCAAGATGGGTACTTATACAACAGAGTTTGTTATTGTCGCCGAGAATCTTGTCAGAATGACGAATGGACGTTTCCGTGTTTCTGTTACGGTATCCGATAAGGCTGTAACGATTCCGACTGTGAGCGAAGCTATGGCTCCGGTGGCAGGTTCAACTACGGTTGCAAGTTCAATTCCTGAAGGATCAACCAAGTACGCGGCACAATATGTTTCTGGCGTTGCATCGCAGTGGCAAATCGAGCTTGAGCAAAATGTGATTCCGGAATTTTCTTTTAAGAACACGGGCACGGAAACTTGGAAGCGGGACGAGGGAGCTTATGTATCTCTCTACGCGGTTGAAGGGACGAGTAGTGGCAGTAAAGAACGTGCGAGTCAGTTTCAGGATGCGAGTTGGTCGGGAAGTCGTGCGGCTAAGCTTGTTGAAAAAGAAGTGAAGCCGGGACAAGTTGGACATTTCAAGTTGGAATTACGAGCTAAGACGCCCGGAGACTATCGAGAAGAATTTATCTTGGCTGCCGAGAATGCTGCCTGGATGTCTGATAGCCGCATTTTTTTGAATATTAAGGTTCCGACCAATGGCGCATACATCGCTCGTAATGATACGGCATCGCCAAACACTATTTCCGCTACGGACGCAGCGCGTAGCTCGGGATACAGTGCTTTACTCATGTTACGTTCATTACAGAATCTTACGATATCTGGAAATGGTCGCGTGGAGCTTATGGTTGGATTTAAAAATACGGGATCAGCGATCTGGGGAAACCGCAGCCTTCAGGTCAGGGGAGTAAGTGCCGCGAGTGCGAGTATTGAGAAATATGCCAAAGTCCGGGATGATTCTTGGCCTGAAGGCGTTACGTCGGTCAAAGTGCAAGGAGCGACAAAACCCGGTGAAATGGGGTTTCTGACATTTAAGATAAAAGCTCCTGCTAAGAAGGGCGATTATAAGGCCAGTTTTCAGCTGTATGCAGATAATCAAGCAGTTGATGGAGGTGTTATCGATATTCCGGTTACGGTGACCGCTGATGGCTATATTGAGCCGGAGCCTGTTCCTGCTAAGCCTATTCCGACCGTCACAAATCCAACGCCAACACCTAGCACGATTCCTACCTATGTTGCCCAGCCATTGAGTGGCGATGTTTCCAGTCTTCCAAATGAACCTATTATCCGTGTTGGTATTTTTACGACAACGGATGACACGATGGTTGTTAGAGCTAAGTATGCGCCGCTTGAAGTGCGCAATGGATCGACGGTTGTCTGTCAGCTTTCCGTTGGTAAATCCGTGACCGCATTTTATGATCGTGGTAAATCTACCTATCGCATTTCAGGTGATTGTCCGACGATGCAATCGGCTACGTATTACACGGTGAAAGCGCAAGATGGTATTTCACCAATGGAAATGACGGATTTTAACCGACCCGTCTCTTGGCTCCCTGGTGCTAATGACAATACCTTCCGTGCGCATTTGGAGCTTCGTTATACGCCCGCTACAAATAATGTTTGGGTGATTAATGAATTGCCGATTGAACCGTATTTGAAAGGCTTGGCAGAGACCTCGGATGTGAGCCCGCAGCAATATCAACGCGCCCTTTTAACGGCTGCAAGAACGTACGCGATGTATCACGTTCAACGACAAACAAAACATGCAAGTGAGTTTTTCACGGTCGATGCAACGTATGATCAGGTGTATCGAGGTTATGGTGCGGAAGCACGAAGTTCAAATATTGCCGCTGCGATCGATGCAACAAGAGGTCAGATTGTTACGTATCAGGGCAAGCTCGCTATTACGCCATATTTTTCTCGCTCGGATGGACGCACACGAAGTTGGGGTGAGGTTTGGTACGGACAATCTAATTATCCTTGGCTCGTCTCGGTTCCGGTGCCGGATGACATCGGCAAGACGCTCTGGGGCCACGGAGTAGGCATGTCAGCGACCGGAGCTCTCCAGATGGATGCCAAGTGGGGCAAATCCTATAATGAGATTCTTGCCCACTTCTACACAGGAACGGAGTTACGACGTTTCTACAAGTAATAAAAAAGATCCGCCAAGGCGGATCTTTTTTATTACGAGATGATCTTGTCGACTAATCCGTATTTCACGGAAGCTGATGCTTCCATGAAGTTATCGCGTTCCGTGTCTTCTTCTACTTTTTTGAGTGGTTGACCCGTATGTTTGGCTAGGATCTTGTTGAGGTTGGATTTGGTTTGAAGAATGCGTTCTGCATGGATTTTGATGTCCGTTGCTTGTCCTTGGAATCCGCCAAGTACTTGGTGGATCATCACCTCTGAGTTAGGGAGGACGAAGCGCTTACCTTTTGCACCAGCGGTGAGCAGGACAGCCCCCATGGAGGCGGCCATACCGATACAGATCGTGGAGACGTTCGGTTTGATGAGCTGCATCGTATCGTAGATGGCGAGACCGGCTGTTACGGAGCCGCCAGGGGAGTTGATATAGAGCTTAATGTCTTTTTCTTTGTCTTGGCTTTCCAAGAAGAGAAGCTGGGCTACGATAATGTTGGCGACATCATCGTTGATTTCTGTGCCGAGCATGATAATGCGGTCTTTTAAGAGACGCGAATAGATGTCATAGGCGCGTTCTCCTTGCGGGGTTTTCTCGATGACGGTTGGGATGAGGTAGTTCTTCATGTAAGTAAGGTTATCAGACCTGATTTAGCAGTCAAGTGGATAGAGTGCTAGACTTGAATGATATGTGGAATGCCGTCGATTACCTCGATCTTTCCTTGGACAGCAAAGCCAGAAGCGCGCTTGTGACCGCCGCCTCCAAGTTGTTGTGCAAATCGAGAAATATCGCGTTTGATGCTACGTAGCGAGCCTTTGACTAGACCGTCTTTCTTTTCACGTAGGACGAGCATGGTATCTGCGCCAGAACAGGCCGAGCTTAAGAAGTTGGAGATACCTTCTACGGCTTCATCGCTGCCAGGGATTCCATCGACGTCTTCATATTTAAACCAGGTGACAGCAAGGTCGTATTCTGGCACGTGACGTAAACGTTCAAGAGCTTTCCCCCATAGTTTAAGCGAGGAAACGCTTTTATTGCGCACGAGATTTTTCAGAATGTCCGTGTGGCGTGCGCCTGATGCAAAACAGGTGCTGGCCGCTTCCATGGCTTTGGAATTTGTAGCGTTATTTGAGAAATGTGACGTGTCGGTACAAAGTCCCGTTAAAAGGGACGTAGCCATACGATCGTCGAGTATAACGTTATTTGCTTCAAAGAAGCGATAGACCATTTCACAGGTGGAGCTGGCTTTTGTGTCTACCAAATTAATGGAACCAAAGAGTTCATTGGTGGCGTGGTGATCGATGTCGACAATGATGTGCTTGCACGGAATGTTGGGAAGCATGTCGAGAATACCGCAGTGCTTAAGTGAGCCGGTATCGAATGTAATAACCATGTCCCATGGATGGTTAAATATTTCTGCATCATTTTTCTGATCACTAATTCCATCGAGAAATTGAAAGTTCTTGGGAACCGGAGCGACACAAAAAAGCGCCGTATGCTTATCTTGACTCTTCAACCAGAGATAAAAGGCCGAGCTGGAACCGAGCGAGTCACCGTCGGGTTTTCCGTCACCCACGATCAAAATCCGTTGGCTTTTGGCCACGGCTTCGAACAGCTCCTTGAAGGGCAAGGTGTTCATAGGTAATAGGCTAAACTAGCGTATTTTAGCGATGTCGTCAAGGGTTGACGGATCGCAAAAATTCCCAAAAATCTTCTGGTGGGGCTTTTTAATTTTTACACTTCTCCTTTTTTTCTTAATTCCAGCAAGTCCATCTCGATGACGGCTGCCTCGGCTTCTGTATCGTCAAAGGCATAATGGAGGCGGGGCATACGGCGGAGGCGGAGGCGTTTGGCGAGGCCGTCTTTGATTTCATGGTCGTAGTCCTCCAAAGTGCGAATGGCCTCATCTTTCATGTTTTCTGGAAATACAGACATGACAAATTTGGCATGTCCGGTGCTAGCCGTGATTTTGGCCGAGAGGACGGTTACGAGCATGCCAAATGGAAACTCCACGTCCTCCGCCAGAACTCTGGCAAAGGCGTCTTTTAGGTGTACAAAGCCCGCTTCTACGCGTAACGACATATCAGGGTGTATCGTGTAACGCATAGCGTATAACGTCAAGGGTGGCACATGACAAAAAGAGTCAAAACAGCTATCATTTTCAACATCAAATATGTATCTGAAACGGCTGGAAATTCAAGGTTTTAAAACCTTTGCCCAGAAGACCGTTTTGGAATTCAAGCCCGTTGCCTCCGCAAGACGTGGCGTGACCGCGATTGTTGGTCCAAATGGCTCGGGAAAATCCAATGCCGCCGATGCGATCCGCTGGGTCATGGGCGAGCAGAGCTTGAAATTGTTGCGTGGCAAGAAATCGGAAGACGTGATCTTTTCTGGAACAGACAGACGCTCTAGAAGCGGTTTTGCAGAAGTGACGATGGTGCTTGAGAATGAAGGGGAAGATCGTACCGGATTGGATTTGGGAGAAATCGCTGTTACACGTCGTCTGTATCGTGATGGACAATCGGAATATGAGGTGAATCGTCAAAGTGCGCGTTTGCAGGATGTCGCTCTTTTGCTTGCGCAGGCTGGTATTGGTCAACGGACGTATTCTGTTATCGGCCAAGGCATGATCGACAGCGTACTTGTTGCGAGCCCGAGTGAACGCAAGGAATTTTTTGACGAAGCATTTGGTTTGAAGCCGTTTCAGCTTAAACGGCAGAGTGCGTTGAACAAGATCGACGATAGTAAAAAGAATTTGGCGCAGACGGAATCGATTTTGAATGAAATTGGCCCGCGACTTGTGACACTTGATCGACAGGTGAAGCGTTTAGCTGAACGCGAGACATTGCAGGCAGAGTTGCAATCGCTTGAGCGTGCGTATTATGGATCGGAGTGGCAACAGATCGATGGAGGAATTAAGACGGCTACGGTTAGGCTTGAACAAGCGAGATCGGAACAGGCGAAGCTTGTTCAAGTTGCCAACAAACTGGAATCGGAATTATCGCAAATGGAACAGGCAACTCCTCGGGGAGATGGATTTAAAGAGTTGCGTGCAAAGTTGGATGCGTTATCTCTTGAAAAGACCGCACTTCGTGAGCGCGAGTTGAAGCTGGAAACACAGAAAGCTGTGGCAGCCGTACGTGCAGAAAAGCCGTGGGCTCCGTTGCCATTGTCCAAGATCATTGAGGCGATTGAGAATCTTCGTGAGTCACATGAGGTGCTGTTGGAAGAGTTGAGCAAGGAAAAACCGGATCTCGTAAAAGCTAAGACATTGGTCGAGAGTTTGCGCTCGGTAAGTCAGGATTTAGCTGGGCAATTGCAGCGTCCAGCTCCAGAGCCAGGAACGCTCAAGAGCGAGATGGATCCGGCTGTTGAAAAGGAGTTGAAGGAAATCGCTCAAGCGTATGCAGATTTGGCTGAAAAGACGATGAAAGCTAATGCTGAACTTGAGAGTTGGAATAAGAGTGAAGATGAGAAACGTTCGCATATCTTCAAAACACAGCATGAGCTTTCCCAGAAACGAGCGGAAGCACAGGCTTCAGAGCGCAAGGCGGGAGACGCTTCCATTGAGCTCGCTCGTTTAGAGACACGACGCGATGGTTTGCTCGCGGATTTGCGTTTGCATGCACCGACACTTGAGCAGGAGTTGTCCAAACTTGATAGCGCATCGAGTAAACCGGATGCCGATGCCGCGGCTCGTATGCAGAAGTTGCGCTCGCAGTTGGAATGGATTGGCGGAATCGATCCAGAGACGATTAAAGAACATGGTGAAACCAAAGAACGTTTTGAGTTTTTGTCTAAGCAGATTGAGGATTTGCGATCCGGTATTCAGGCGCTCGATCTTGTTGTAGAAGAGTTGGATACAACGATTCGTGGTCGTAGTGCGACTGCGTTCACAAAATTGAATCGCGAGTTTACGGCTTACTTCAAGAAGTTGTTCAATGGTGGAGAGGCGTCTCTTGTTGAGATGCAGCCGGAAATAGAAACGGATGAGGAGGGGAATATTATCTATCAACCAGAAGAAGGTGAGGTTGCGGGAGTTGATATTCAGGCGACGCCTCCAGGTAAACGTTTTAAGTCGATTGCGCTTTTGTCTGGTGGTGAGCGCGCGCTTACGTCTATCGCGCTTATTTGTGCGATTATGGCGACCAATCCTTCACCGTTTGTGGTGCTTGATGAAGTTGATGCGGCGCTTGATGAAAGCAACTCGCGTAAGTTTGCGGAGATTATTGGCACGCTCGCGGACAAAACACAGTTTGTGGTTGTGACACATAACCGTGCGACGATGATGGAAGCATCTGTTTTGTATGGAGTGACGATGGGGGATGATGGAGTGTCGCAGTTACTGTCTGTGGATTTTGCGGACGTGGAGAAGTTACGAAAAGCTTAGAAATAAAAAAATCCCCCAAACGGGGGATTTTTTTATTTTGCGGCTGCGGCGGCTTTTTCTTTCTCGAGCTTGGCCTTGCGGCGGATCGAGATACCGGCGAGCTTTACTTTATCGCCCTTGAGGATGCCTTGGTCGATGAAGAGGTTGCGGACGGTGTCCGAGGTCTGGGCGCCTTTGCTGATCCAGTACTCAACACGTTCTTTTTCCAAAGTGATTGCGCTTGGGTTGGTACGTGGGTTGTAGGTGCCGAGGATTTCCAAGGCTTTACCCCACGGGTCGCGGGCTTTTTCAGATACGATAAAACGGTAGGTAGGTTGTCCTTTCTTGCCGACGCGGGTCAAACGGATGGTTAACATGGGAAATTTGTTGGAGATAATAGGGAATCTCTGCCGCCAGACATGATTCCGAGCACGGGCAAAAGCTTATAGGAAAGCCCTAAAATGGTCAAGATTGGCCCTTTATAGGTGGTATGATATGCTTTTGCTTACTAAATACTTATCTGTAAGCTATGGAAGAAATGAAAGATCAGCAGTTTCTTGAGTACGTGGTGAAATCCTTGGTAAATCACCCGGAAGACGTCAAAACGACTCGTGAAATCGACGATCGTGGTGTGAAAATTACGCTGCATGTTAACCCAGAGGATATGGGTTATATCATCGGACGCCAGGGTCAGACGGCTCGCGCTCTTCGTATTTTGCTCAAGATCGTTGGAGCCAAGGACGATGCTCGTGTGAGCATGGTGATCTTTGAACCAGAGGAAATGCGTCGTCAGCATCAAGAAAAGAAAGGTGCGATGATGGGCGATTCTATGGGGGACTCTATGTCCGGTGAAGAACGTCCTAAGCCTCGCGTCCACGGGGATGCCGGACTTGTCTCAGATGAAGATTTGGCCGATCTCGGAATCTAATGCGCATCGACATCGTTACAATTTTTCCTGAAATGGTGGAGCCGTATACCAACGGCTCCATTTTAGGACGTGCTCAAAAAAATAAAAAAGTAACGATTAAGACGCATCAGTTGCGTAAATGGACGAGTGACAAGCACAATACGGTTGATGATAAGCCGTTTGGAGGTGGGCCGGGGATGGTGATGAAGATTGAACCGTTTGATAAAGCGTTGAAATCATTCAAGCTTCCTAAAAAAAATTCTCGCATTATTTTGACGAGTGCGCGTGGCAAAGAGTTTACACAAGAAGATGCAAAGCGTTTGGGTAAATACAAACGTCTCGTATTTTTGTGTGGACGATATGAAGGTGTTGACGAGCGCGTGGCGACACAGTTGGCGGA
>Ga0163149_10001027_pt1 | contig 36191 bp, 28 predicted proteins | sample OliLakLV19MP5G1_FD_148604 | JGI IMG/M metagenome (GOLD analysis project Ga0163149, IMG submission 148604) | Freshwater microbial mat bacterial communities from Lake Vanda, McMurdo Dry Valleys, Antarctica - Oligotrophic Lake LV.19.MP5.G1 | ecosystem: Environmental > Aquatic > Freshwater > Lake >... | reverse complement strand
TTCGACGTGATCGGCGGGCTCATGATCCGCTACGGCGAAGACTGGTCGACCTACCACATGTGGGACGGCCGCAACTTCCACAACATGCTCGAGCGTTGGTTCGAGAGCGGACACACGCTCGGACTGCTCCTCGTGGAGTTGGACGATCGATTCTCCATCGGCCTCTCGTGGAGCTACAACTTCGCGATGCCGTGGGAAAAAGACGCGTCCGCGCCCTGATCTCGACAGCGGCGCATCAAGAGGTGGGAGCGGGGTCCGTGACCCGCTCCCCCGTCTCGATCCAGTCCTTCAAGCAACGACCGAGCAGGAATCTCCAGCCGACATCGAGGCTCTTCGTCGTCGCTTCACCGGCGGCGCCCCAGGAAGTCTCTTGGAACAAGAGCGTCGTGCCGCCGTCCGTCGAGCCCCTGTCCATCGCCCCAGTCCTCCCACATCGCGCCGCCTAGGCGAGCTTCGATGTGGAAAGCACGCGGGTTCCGACCGGTGTAGAAGTCGCGGTGCCACCACGAGCTCGTCTCCTCGACCAGTGCTTTCCACACGCGCGCAGGTGTGGCTTCGAGGCGCACTTCCTGCACGATTTCGTGAACCTCGAACGTGCGCGTCGTCGGCATGTCAGTCGTCCTCGAGTTGCGCCGCCCTGTCGATGCACCGATTGCGGTCGATGACGAGCGACTTTCGCCCGACGTCCCGGCGCCGACAGCTTGGGCCCCGAGCGGTCGCGTGCGAGCGCATGGTCACCGAATCCCATCACGCCGTCGCGGTTCGCGGTGCATTGCGTCGCTCGGGGCGACCCGCGATGATCGACGACCGCGCATGTCCGGGCGAACACGGGGAGCACGGGATCGCGTTCGGACCCGACGGTGCGCTCTACCTCGCTTGCGGCAACGAGTCCGCGATTCGCGCGCCGACGTCGTGGGGACTCTCACTCCGATCCGTGCTCGACGGCGGCGCAACCGCCGACGTGCACGGCGACGCACTCTCCGACGCGTACGATGTGAGTGCGCGCCCCGCGCGAGTCGTGGATCCGAACACCGCGCGTGGACGACCGGGATCCACAGGGCTCACCGGCGCCCGAGTCGAAATCCAGGAACGCGGGGCCGGCGGGCCGGCACGGGGACGCTGACCCACACGAAAGCCGGACGTGCGAGAAATTCAGGCCAAACGCTCTCGGACACCACCTACTCCGCTCCGCACATCTCTGCGTGTGACATCTCCACACGCTCCGAGGCCGCAAGGGCTCGAGGGCGATCGGCTTCGTCGCGCGTGACTCCACGGCGTCGAGCGGATCTCAGGGCAGCTCGAACCGCACGCTGTTCGCGAGGTTCGCCGCGACCTCGACCCACTGCTCGTGCGTGGCGCTGCTCGAGCCCTGCGCAGGATCGGCGCAATCCTCGAGCTGAATGCGCCAGCGTCCCGGCCGAAGCCCCGTGAAGCGCGCGGTGCCGTTCGCGCCGAGCGGAATGAGTACATCCAGCGCCGCCTTGTCCTGACCTTGCGCGAAGGTCGCGCGCACGCGACACGACGGGCTCGCGCGCACGACGGCCACATCGAGTGCTGCGCCCAGAACGAGCGCGAAATCGACGTTCGGACGAGTCTCGCCCTGCGCGACACGCACGATGTCCGACGGCGCCGATTGGAATCCTGGATGACGGGCCTCGACGACGAGATCGACGTCGCCTTGGACGCCTTCGAGCACGTAGCTGCCGTCCGCGCCGGTCTCGGCGGCGGAATCGGTCGAGCGAGCTCTGTTCACGGCCGAACCACTCGCTGCGGTCCGCTCGACGTGGACGCGGACGCCCGCGAGCGGTCGCCCCTCCCGGTCGACGATGCGCCCGCGAATCGACGTCAGCGGCAGGACGATGTCGAACGAGTGCTGCAGTGCCTCGATAGACACTTCGGTCTCGAACGCCATCCGGCGCGAAGAGTGGACGACTGTCACGCCGTAGGTCCCGAGTTCGACGCTGCTCAGCACGTAGTCGCCGTTGCCATTCGTGCGCGCGACGAGCGACTCGGCGGAGTCGGAGGCCCCTGCACCCGCTGCTCCGCGCGGGGTGAAGTGAAGAGTCGCGCCCGAGACGCCCTGCGCGTTCGCGATGACTCGACCGGTCGTGCGACCGCGCGCCGGAACGAACCAAGACAGCGTCTCCGTGCTCCCGTCGGCGACCGCGACGCGACGCGGCGCGGAGTCTCTTACGAGCACGTCCTCTCCGGCTGCCGACGACAACGGAGTGGGGCGGCTGACTTCGATCTCGAACGAGTGTTCGCCCGCGACCAAGTGCTCGAAGACGAGGCGGCCCTCGGCGTCGGTCTTCGATCGATCCGGTTCACGCGGATCGTCCGGTGCGACGTCTTGGACCGAGCTCGTGTGACGGATGCGCAGACCGCGAACCGCGACACCGATCACATCGCGCACCAAGACGATGACCGTGCCGCCCCTCCGGAGGCGCGCGACTTCGTCCCGAGCAACGGCGTACGAACCGACCATTTCGCTACGAAATGGTGCGAAATCGGGGTGTTCGACCGTGAGCCTCACCGACTCGCCGCCGAGTGCGTTCAGACGCGCGCGCCCGTCGGCGTCGGAGTCGGCGGCATGCAGATCGTGACTCTCTGCGTTCGCCGAAAGTACGCGCGCGCCCGGACCAACCGAGGCGAGCCTCACGCGAGCGCCCGCCACCGGTGCGCCTGTCGCATCGTCCACGACGCGTAGCGTGATCACCGGCGCGGGAACGAGGCGCACGACGCCGATGTCGTTCACCTGGCCCGGGGTCACGCGTAAGTCGGAGAGGACGGCCGTCTCGTAACCGCGCGCTTCCACCTCGAGCTGAAGCGGAGTGTCACCGCCGTCCAAACCGTGTGTGACGCGTACGCGTCCGTCGATGAACGTGTGACGCACGCTGCCGTCGTCGCTCGCGAGCGGCTCGGGATGTCCGCGGCCGAGGCGTACCTCGAAGTCGGTTAGCGGCGCTGAAGTCGATCCGTCCACGACCTGGAAGGTGAGCACGGTTCCGGCGCGGTAGACGAGTTCCACATCGCGAGCCCCCGCGCGCGCGATGACCTGTCCCGTGCGCACGGCGCCGAAGTAGTCGTGCTCGCCCACGCGCCCGGACAAGCGATAGTCGAATCCGGCCGTGAGGCCTCGCACGACGAAGGACCCATCCGCTGCACAGTGCGCGCCGCGCGGCAGGACGACGAAGCGCTCGGGATCGGCGTGCTCGCCCGCGTAGAGGACACCGACCGGCGCGCCCGAGATGGGAACAGCGCGGATCCACAGCGTTCCGAGAGCTTCGGCGGGCGCATGCTTCACGCGTCCGCCGATTTCCAGGCCGTCTTCGAGCACGATCTCCACGCCGGAGACCGCGCGTCCCGCCTCGGCGATGCCTCGCTCCAGCTTGTCGGGGTGATCCACGGCCTTCACCAGCAACGACCACGATCCCGGCGCGAGGTCGGCGATGACGAAGCTGCCGTCCGCGTCCGTGATCACCACCGCATCGCCGTCCGAGCTGCCGAGCACGGCGGACGGAACAGCGTCGGACTCCAAGCGGCGCACGCGCGCTCCGGCGACGGGAACGCGCGCTGCGTCGAGCACGCGTCCGCTCAGCACGATGCCCGACCGGAGAACGATGTCACCGAGGTCGAGCGCGAGATCGCTCGTCAAGGGAACCAGCGCCTCGTACGACACGAAACCTCGTGCACGAACAGCCAACCGACCGTGACTCGACGCGGAGCGAACGACGCGAAAAGCCCCGAGCTCGTCGGTCCGGGTTTCGGATCGCTGCACCCAAGCGAGCTTCTCTCTGTCCAATCGCTCGGCCCAGATCCCGCTCGAGCGCTCGTCGGTCGCCCAGTACACGTCGGCGTCGGGCACGCCACGGAACTCCTCGTCGACGGCGCGACCGATGAGCACATGTCCGGTCGATGCGGCCGGGTCTATGGCCTCCACCATGCGACCCGGGGGCTTGGCTTCGTCGGACGAGCCGAGGCCCGAACCAGGCTGCGATTCCGGCACCGCACTGTGGGGGCCCGAGGGCGGAGGAAGGGTATGGCGCCCGGACTCGGCGGGCGCGCCTGCCCATAGAAGGTACGCCACCACCCCTCCTACGAGGCCCAGGAGAAGGATCAGTCCGCGTGATCGCGATTTCAGTTCCAAGTGCGCCACTCGTCTGTCGACGGAGCCTCGCACGGACGATCGAATTGGATGTGCAAGTCCCGAATCGGTCCCATTGCGCTGCCTACCCTACCTTCGATCCGCTTCGAGATCGGGGACCTCCGGCGCGCCCGTGGTCAAGTCCGCAGGCACGAGACACCGAAGTTGATGGATACTTCGATCCGAAATCCAAGCGAGTCACACCCCATGAACAGCACCTCGGCCCGCCCTGGCCTCGCCTCGATAGCAGTGCCGATGACGTCCCCGCTGCGCGTTCTCGCATCCCTGGCTCTCATCGGCCTCGCTGCCTGCAGCAATGGAGGGAGCGGCGGCGGCGGATCGCAGAACAACCAAGCGGCCACCGAACTCGCTGCGATCCAGTTCTGGAACACCGTCGCGATCGACGCCACCGGCCTCGATCACATGCCGTCGAACCAGGGTCCGCCGCACACGTTCGGCGAGCAAGTCGGCCCGTGTCGCGCCGCGCGCGCCGAGGCGATCGTTCACGTCGCGATCTTCGAAGTCGTGAATGCGATCAAGGGCGGATACGAGAGCTACGCCGGCGTTCCGGCCGCGACCGCCGGGACTTCGTTCGTCGCCGGCGTGGCGCAGGCCGCGCACGACACGCTCGTCGCGTTGTGGCCGTCGCAGTCGGCCATTTTCGACGCGCACCTCACCACCGCGCTCGACGCGGTCGCGGAAGGCACGGCGAAGACGCAGGGGATCGCGCTCGGTCAGAACGCCGCGGCAGCGATCCTCTTCCTGCGTCAGAACGACGGCTCGTCGATGGGCGAAATGGAGTACGGCTCGATCGGCGGTGGCGATCCGAACCAGTACAACCCGAGCGACGCTCCGGGCGAATGGCGCCGCGACCCGATCGCTCAACAGGGCATCGCGCTCGGCGCACGCTGGGGTGAGATCGACACGTTCGTCATGGAGGACGTCGGCCAGTTCCGGCTCCCGCCGCCGCCCGCGCTCGACAGCGCCGAGTACGCGGCCGCGTTCAACGAAGTCCTCGCGCTCGGCGGCGACGGCACCGTGACCCCGACGGTCCGCACGCAGGACCAGACGCACGCCGGCATCTACTGGGCCTACGACGGCGTGCCGAGCTTGTGCGCTCCGCCGCGCCTCTTCAACCAGATCGCGCGCCAGATCGCGGCGGACCGCGGCACGGATGCAGTCGGGCTCGCGCGTTTGCTCGCGCTGCTCAACCTCGGTATGGCCGACGGCGGCATCAGTTGCTGGGACTCGAAGTACTTCTACAAGCTCTGGCGTCCGGTCACCGGCGTCCGTGAAGCGGACGTCGGCACGGGTCCTAGCGGGCTCGGCGACGGCAACCCGCTCACGATCGCCGACCCCACGTACCTGCCTCTGTGCGCGCCCGCGTCGAACGTGAACCCGGGCACCAACTTCACGCCCCCGTTCCCCGCCTATCCGTCGGGGCACGCCACGTTCGGCGGTGTGCTGTTCCAGACGCTCCGTCGCTTCTACGGCACGAACAACATCGCGTTCACGTTCGTCTCGGACGAATACAACGGCGTCACGACGGACAACACCGGGACCGTCCGGCCTCTGCTCCCGCGTTCGTTCGCCAATCTGACCGAGGCGGAAGACGAGAACGGTCAGAGCCGCATCTACCTCGGCATCCACTGGTCGTTCGACGCGACGCGCGGGATCCAGCAGGGCAACAACATCGCGAACTACGTGTACGACCACGCTTACGAGCCCCTGAACTGACCAGGAAGGAGGCGCGAGCAGGCTCGAGCGCTTGACGCGACGGGTTTCCCGACTCGAGCGCGCCAAGTGGATCCGCACTCGAGGCCCTCGAATCGCCTTCACGATCCTGGCCCGCGGCACTCCGCTGTAATCTTCTGGCGTGGACACCGAGAGCGTTCAGCGCGGGCCCGAGCGCCCCGAAGCGCTCGAGGAACTCGTGTTCGAGTGCCTCGAGCGTATGGAAGCCGAGGGCCAGGACATCCTCGGTGTCTTCTGCGACGAGCACCCGGCCGACGCGGCGCGGGTGCGCGAGCGCGTCGAACTCCTGCGCCGCATGGGGCTCCTCGGCGCGCCGGATGGCGCACCGAAAGTGCCCGAACGCCTCGGTGATTTCCGCCTGATCGAACGACTGGGTTCGGGCGGCATGGGCGTCGTCCATCTCGCCGAACAGGTCTCGCTGAAACGCATCGTCGCGCTCAAGCTGATCCGCCCGGAGCAGTTGTACTTCGCCAACGCGCGCGAGCGCTTTCAGCGCGAAATCGAAGCGATCGCGCGCCTTCAGCATCCCTCGATCGTCCCGATCCACGCGACCGGCGAGGAACACGGGATCCCCTACTACGCGATGGAGCTCGTGCGCGGCGCGAGTCTCGCGCAGGTGCTCGCCGCCTTCGCCGGTCGGGATCCGGCCGCCCTGACCGGTCGCGATCTGCGCGAAGTCGTCCTGATCGCGGTGCCGCGCGGAACCGACGTTTCGGGCGAGATCTTCGCCGGATCCTGGAACGATGCGGCTACCCGACTCGCGCGCGACCTCGCTCTCGCGGTCCAGCACGCGCACGAGCGCGGCGTGCACCACCGCGACGTCAAGCCGTCGAACGTGATGATCGCGGCGGACGGTCGCGTCGTGCTGCTCGACTTCGGACTCGCGAGCCTCGGGGCGACGGGCGGGCTCACGCGCACGGGATCGCAGATCGGCTCGCTGCCGTACATGTCGCCCGAACAACTGCGCGGGCAAGCCGACCGGATCGGTCCGCGCACGGACGTTTACGGGATCGGCGTGACCTTGTACGAGATGCTGGCACTCGCGCCGGCGTTCGAGGATCCGGGCGACACCGAAGTGCTGCGCGCGCGGATTCTCGATGCTCGTGCTCGGCCTCTGCGCGCGATTCACCGCGGAATCTCGACCGATCTCGCGCTCGTATGCGCGACGGCGATGCAGGCCGAGCCGGCCGATCGCTACGGCAGCGCGGGAGCGCTCGCCGCGGACCTCGATCGCGTCCTCGAGCTTCGTCCGATCGCGGCGCGCGCGCCGAGCGCGACCGCACGCCTCGTGTCGTGGGCGCGCCGAAGCCCCGCGCGTGCAACCGCCGCGGTGCTCGCGACAGCGATCGTGACCCTGGGACCGCTCGTGTTCGGACTGCAACAGTCGGCGGCCAACGCGCGCATCGAGGCGGCGAACGAGGACCTCGAGCGGGCGTTGACGGAATCCGAAGCACAGCGATCTCGCGCGGATCGCGAACGCGAGGCCGCCGACAAGAACCTCGCGAAGGCGATCCAAGCGGTCGACGTCATGTTGACGCGCGTCGGGCAGGAGAAGCTGCGCGACGTCCCCCAGCTCGTGTCGGTGCGGCGGGACCTGTTGGAAGACGCCTTGCAGTTCTATGCGGGATTCCTGGCGGAACGTGGCGGGGACGAAGGCCTCCGTCGAGAGATCGAGCGGGCACGCGCTCGCGTCTCTTTGCTGCACATGACCCTCGGTGATCTGGAGACCGCCGAGCGCGAGCTCACCGTTCTCGCGACGTCGATGCGCGCCGATGCCGAACGCCTCGACGCCGACGACGAGACACTGCGCGCGTTCGCCGACGTCTCGAGCAGCTTGGGCGAGGTCTTGGCGCGACGCGATGCGTACGCTGTCGCGCGCGAACGAATTCTCGAGAGCCTGATGATCCTGGATCGGATCCCGGCCGAACGACGCTCCGCGCTCATGGAGCTCCAACTCGGCTCCAGCCACGACAAACTCGCCGACCTCGGTCAGCGTCGCGGGCTCGCCGCGGAGGCGGAAGAGCACGCGCGCGCGGCGATTCGCGTCTCGAGAGCCGGACTCCAACGATTTCCCGACGAAGCGAGGTTCGCACTCGCGCTCGGCCGACAACTCGATCGCCTCGGAACCATACGACTGCGATCGCGGGACGCCGCGCAGGCGGTGGAGCTGCTCACGGAAGCGGTCAGCGTGCTCGAGGGTTACCACGCTCACGATTCCCTCGATGCGCACGGTCGCGCCAAGTTGGCCGCGGCCTCGATCAACCTCGCGAATGCGCTGGAAGCGGGCGGTCGCGCCGCGGACGCGCGCACGAGCAGCGAGAAAGCGCAGCGCTTGTGCGACGAGCTCGTCCGCGATTTCCCGGACGTGCCGTCGCATCGCACCGACCTCGCGATCGCGAACCTGCAACTCTTCACGCACGCGTTCCGCGAGCGTGACCACGACGCCGCGAGGTCCTTCCTGGAGCGCGCGCTGTCCCTCCAGCAGTCGGTGGCCGTTCTCCGACCCAGCGATTCCACTTTCTTGGCCGAGATGGCCGGCACGTGCAACAACTTCGCCGCCTTGGAGACCGCGCTCGGGCGCGACGAACAGGCGCTCGTGCACTTGGCGCGCGGCATCGAGTACCTGGATCGCGCACTGGCGCTCGTGCCGGGGCACCGCCACTGGGTCGAGATCGCGCGCGTGATGCGCAACAATCGGGCGATGGCGCTCGTCGGAGTCCGCCAGTGGCGCGAAGCGGCCGAGGTCGCTGCGTCGATCGACGTCGAAGACCGCGACTGGGCTACACGCCGCGCACAGATCTACGAACGTTCGGCGCGCATCGCGGCGGAGGACACGACGCTCGCGGATGACTTGCGCGCGAGCGAAGCCGGCGCACTTCGAGATCGCGCGCTCGCGGGACTGGAACTGGCCGTGAGCCTCGGTCACGCGGATTGGACGGAGCTCACCGATCCCGACGAATGGACATCGCTGCGCGGCGATGCACGTTTCGAAGCGCTTGTTCGCGAATCCACGGCGCCGCGCTGACCGACACTCATCCAGGTGCGATCTCCTGCCTCCGGTGCGAAAGATCGCGAGTTCCGGGTAACGAAACGACTCGCTCCCGGATGGTTCCGACGAGGCCGTGCACCCGCGTCGAGGAAGGACGCGGACCTCCCCCTCTGGTCACGGCTCCAATCGCGAGGAACCCATGAATTTAGTTTTCCTTCTGTGCCTCTCCGCGACGGCCGCGAGCACGCAGCAGGCAGTCGACGTCCGGGACGTATCGCCGGTCCGTGCCGGCGACGCTCCGATCGGTACACGACCGACCCGTGATCGACTCCACTTCGACGTCGACGAGGCCGGCACCGTGTGGGTGCGCGGCCGCACCTACAAAGCGAGCTTCTCGAAGGAGAGCGCCTCCTACGTCCCGTTCCTGGGCTCGAAAGCCCCGCGGAATTTCCCGGTCTCGATGCGCGTGGACTCGGTGACGATCGGTGGTGACGCGTTCGCCTTCGACTCCGCCGCTCCCGCCGTGCGAGATGGCGCGATCGTCGAGTACGCGCGCGGAGCATTCCGCGAGCGGTACGTCCTGACGCCGGATTCCATCGAGCAGACGTTCGTCTTCGACGACCTGCCGCGGCTTGGCGAGGTCGTCGTCTCGCTCGCGGTCACGACCGAGCTGGAATCCGCCTGCGACATCGAGGGATTCCGCTTCGAGAACGAGCTCGGCTACGTGCACTACGGGCGCGCGTTCGCGTTCCACGACGACCTGCCGATGACGGGAATCGAAACTCGGATCGGATCGGGCGAGATCGTGCACGTCGTGCCCGCGTCGATCGTCGAAGGCGTGCGCGGCTCCCTGGTCATCGATCCCGTCCTCACCACATTCGTCGTGGAGCCGTCGCCGAGCCACGAGTTCGCCGCCGACACCGCCTACGACGCGACGAATCAGCTCTGGCTCACGGTGTCCGAGGAGAGCTTCAGCGCGACGGATCACGACATCCACGTCCTGCGTCACTCGACGCTCGGCGTGTATTTCCTGCAGGAGTACGTCGACATCACCGGCGAGGACTGGCGCACGCCGGCCATCGCGAACAACAACCTCGACGACCAGTTCCTCGTCGTCGCTGCGCGCGGAGTCTCGCCGAATCGGCAGATCTACGGTCGCACCGTCGAAGCGACCGCCAGCTTGAACATGTCGGCGCAGTTCCTCATCAGCTTCAACGACTTCTGGAGCGACGTCTACGCGCCGGACGTCGGCGGAGATCCGTCCACGATCGGCACGAGCTACTACTGCGTGGTCTGGGAGTCCGAGTGGAATCCCGGGACGAACTGGGACATCCACGCACGATTGATCCGCACCGATGCGACCCTCGTCGGATTCGGTATCACGGCGATCGACCTGAGTCCGAACACGATCCACAGGAACCCGTCGATCAGCAACTCGAATGGCAATGCGACGTCGGACCTGCAGGACTGGAACATCGTGTGGGAGCACGAGATCTCCCCGACGAACCACAACATCCTGGGCGCTCGCTTGCGCTGGGATGGATCCCTCACGGCAGCGACGTTCACCGTCGCTTCGTCGACTCTGGACGAGCGCAACCCGTGCGCGACCGCAATCGTGGACGAGACCGGCGGCACGCGTCCGTGGATGGTGGCCTACCAAGTCGACAGCGGAGCGAACGGTTGGGACGTGCGCTGCCGCACGCTGAACGGCACGGCGATCGTCTCGACTTTCGACCTCTCCGAGCAGTTCTCCTCGGTCGCGCTGGATCAAATCACGCCGAGCTGCGACACGGACGGCGAGCAGTTCCTCGTTGCTTACGACGAACGCACGTCGCCGACCTTTTTCTCGACGGACATCAAGGTCTCCACGCTGTATTCGCTGGGCGGAGCGCTGGGAGTGAACGAAGGCAACCTCTCGGTCTCGCCCGGTTTCTTCACGGACTTGCAGCCGCGGATCGTCACGGCGGGGACGTCGGGCTCACAATCCGACGACGCGCTGATCGTCTTCGAGCGCCACGACGCCGGCCCGAGCGATGTCTACGCGACCGGATACGACGTGCCCGCCGGCGGGCCGGTGACGGCGTTCTGCTCCGGCGACGGCAGCGGCGCGGCCTGTCCGTGCGGCAACAACGGATCGCCCGGGAACGGCTGCGCGAGTTCGGTGAACTCCGCCGGTGCACATCTCGAGTGGACGGGCGCCGCGGACGTGTCGAACGACACGCTGCAACTGTCGGCTTCGGGCTTGCCCCTGACCGCGACGATCCTGTTCTTCCAAGGGACGACGCAGTCGAGTGGCGGAGCGGGCTCTGTCTTCGGGGACGGCCTGCGTTGCGCGAGCGGCACGGTGATCCGCCTGGCCACCAAGACGGCTTCGGGCGGCAGCGCGATCTATCCGTGGAACATGGAGCTCGACGTCTCCGTGCGCGGCGCCGTGCCGGCCGGCGGCGCGGTGCGCTACTACCAGGGCTGGTATCGCAACAGCGCGGCCTTCTGCACGGCCTCGACGTTCAACCTGACGAACGGGCTGCGCGTGCAGTGGATTCCCTGAGGCTCGACGAAGCAGGTCGCTCGAATCGTCATCGATAGTTGGTTGCGCGCGCGAGGCGCGGGCCACGACGGTTCCGTGATGCGATCCACTCACGACGTCGCGAGGCGAGTCCCACACGGACTCGCCTCGCGGCACGCGTGGGCATGCTGGACGCTCGTGTAGATCGTGAATCCAGTATCCGTTCACGAGGGCTTCAGGTGACAGCGTGCAGTCTCGTGTGCAACTCGGGTGCGACAGCTCGCACCCCACTTCGGAGAACCCACACGATGAAACACAGACTTCTCTACGCGTCGAGCGCGTTCGCGCTCGTCCTCGGCTCAGGCGTGCTCCTCATGTCGGCCAAGAGCCCGACCGTTCCGGCGCCTGCGCCGGGACATCGGCTCGAGCTGTCACTGTCACGCATCTATTGGGAATACAACTCGTCCGCCAATGATCTCGGCGTGCACGTCACCTTGGACGGCCAGAATTGGAAGCGACTGAAGATCTTCCGGCCCAACGAGAGTTTGCTTTTCGACGTTCGCGGCTTCGGTCCCTACCAGGATCTCGGCATGACCGAGCTGTTCTTCGAAGGAGCCGAACCGAACCTCGATGACTTCCCGCTCGCGAATCTCTTGGCGCTCTTCCCGGAGGGCGAATACGACTTCGAGGGAATCACCGTCGAGGGTGACGACATCGAGGGTGAGTCGATGTTCTCGCACGCGATCCCGGCCGGACCGCGGGTTTTGGCGCAGGTCGGCTCGAACAACTTGCTGCGCATCGTGTGGAGCCCCGTCACTTCGCCTCCGCCCGGGTTCCCGAATCGGCCCATCGTCATCAGCGGTTATCAGGTGATCGTCGGCTCGTTCCAAGTCACATTACCGGGACATGTGACGAGCGTCACCGTACCTCCGGAGTTCGTGCAATCGCTCGCGCCGGGTCCGCAGTCGTTCGAGGTGCTCGCGATCGAGGCGGGCGGGAATCAGACGCTCACCGAAGGCACGTTCGTCCACTGAGAGCGTGTGAGAACAATGTGCCTGCACTCTCTCAGACGCTGATGGCGCCACTTCCGCGGCGCGGGGCCCGTGAATTGTTCACGGGCTCTGAGACCGATGCGCGCTCGACCTCCTATAATTCGAAACGGTCAGGCGTCGCAGCGCGACGCGAGAGACATTGAACCTTTCACGGGCTCGGTGGCCCTGATTCCTTTCGATCCGGCCGCTGGCGAAGCTCTGTGCTTCGCCGGCGCTGCGCCTGGACTCGAACGCTCGACCGGCACCTCGGCGGGCAGCGGGAGGCAGGGCTGACAGTCCCGTCTGTGCGGGTGCGCGCAGCGCTCCCTGCGGAAGGAGATCGCGCGGGCTATCGTTGGTGGTCCAATGTCCGGGTGACATGCCGACGAAGCACTCACCCGCTACCGAAACACGAGGCCGTCATGGCACCGAGCAGCAAGACCGCGCGACGAACCGCGACTGGGATGAAGCGCGACCCGCGGGTCACTGCCTATATCGAGAACGCGCCCGAGTACGCGCGGCCTGTCCTGATGCGCTTGCGCGAGATCGTCCACGAGGGCTGCCCCGATGTCGTCGAGACCATCCAGTGGCGTATGCCTTCCTTCGAGTACCGCGGCATGTTCGCCGGCATGGCGGCCTTCAAGTCGCACTGCGTGTTCGGCTTATGGAAGCACGAGTCGATCGTCGCTTCCGATCCGAAGGCTCTCGAGGCGATGGGCGGCTTCGGTTGTCTGCGTTCGATCGACGACCTGCCCACACGCGCGACTCTGCTGCGCTACGTCGAGCGGGCGAAGAAGCTGAACGACGACGGGGTCACGGCTCCGCGAACGAAGACGGCGCGCAAGAAGCCGGCCGCCATGCACCCGGAGTTCGCCGCCGCGTTGGGGCGGAACGCAAAGGCCAAGAGGGCCCTCGCGAGCTCCAGTCCGAGCCAGCAACGCGAATACACCGAGTGGATCGCGGACGCCCAACGCGACGACACCCGCGAACGGCGGATCGAGACGGCGATCGAATGGCTTTCCGAAGGCAAGACGCGCAAGTGGAATTACGAGAGCCGCTGACCGGCGGCACGTCTCGAACCACCAGCGGATTCATGCGACATCTCGATCCAACGCCCCTCGGAATCGGTGAAGCACCGTGAGCAAGTTTCACTTCGGCACGTCGAGCTGGTCGGAGAAATCTTGGGTCGGGCCCTTCTACCCAGCGGGGACGAAGCCGATCGAGATGCTGACGTACTACGCGACGCAGTTCGATTGCGTCGAGGCGGACAACACCTACTACCGGATCCCCGCGCGGGCGCTCGTCCAGGGCTGGCGCGAACGCACGCCGGACGGCTTCACGTTCGCCGCGAAGTTCCCGCGCTCGATCGTGCATTGCGGCGCAGGCGAGCGTCCGGACGGCTCGAAGGTGCTCGTGCCGGAGCACGTCGGACCGGACGTCGATCGCTTCCTCGACGTGATGAGCGAGCTCGGTCCGCGCGCCGGGCCGCTCGTGCTCCAATTCCCCTACTTCAACCAGACCGCGTTCGGGTCCGCCGGCCTCTTCCTCGATCGCCTCGCGCCCTTCCTCGAGCGACTGCCGCAGAAGTGGCGGTACGCCGTCGAGGTCCGGAACAAGAACTGGATCGGCGCGCCGCTGCTCGACCTGCTGCGCGCGCACCGCGTCGCGTTCGTGCTCGTGGACATCGCATACATGCCGCATCCGGCCGACCTGGCGCAGCAACACGATCTCGTCACGACCGACTTCACGTACGCGCGTCTGATCGGCGACCGGAAGGCGGTCGACGCGCTGACGGAGACATACGACCGCATCGTGATCGACCGGGGCGAGTCGATCCGGCGCTGGGCCACGCTCCTCGGCGAGTACCGCGTTCGCGGCATCGATCCATTTGCGTTCGCGAACAACCACTACGCGGGGCACGGGCCCGAGACGATCCGCGAGCTCGGCAAGTTGGTGAAAGCCGGGATGCCGCCGGCGTCGGAGGACCTCGGCCAAAGCCCCGGCGGATGACGCGAGGCGCCGCGGTCCCGTTGTGAACGATCGCGGACCCAGTCACCCTGGGCCGGGGAGACCGGGACGGCGCCGCTCGGCCAGGATTGCGACCTCGCGAACGTTCGTACTAAAGTGAGAAGGATCTCCCCAGGCCTCGGGTGCGCCCGTAGCCTCCCACTGCGATGTTTCTCCACTGGATCCTGCTGCTCCTGCTCACACCTGGATGGCTCTTGCCGTCCGGCGTGCGCGTGCCGCTGTGCGGCTGCCAGTTCGCGCCGAGCGCCGAGCGCTCGTGCTGCGCGCCGGTCGAGCGCCATTCGTGCTGCTCGGGCGGAGACGAGACGAAGACCACGGAGACGAGTGTCCAGGGCGGCGGTGAGTGTCACTGCTCCGTCGACGCGCCGACGCGCGAGCCGGCTCGCGCGCAGCAACCGGCCGAAGCTCTGGTGCTGTTCGCCGTCCCGTTCGAGCCGGTGCGGTTTTCGTTCGCCGTTCCCGGGTCGAGTACTGCCCGTGCGCTGCGTCCGAATCGTCCACGCGGACCGAGCCCAGGTCGGCCGAATCCCGCTCCACTCCGTTTGTGAGGTTCCGGCGCCTGCGATTTTTCGCAGCGCGCCCCTCGACGTTCCGTGACGGCGCCACGTCCGCCGTCCGGCCGACTCCGATCGAGTCGGCGTCGCGTGTCTCGCCGCGAACCATCGCTTCGCGTCGCGGCACTCCATCCCAGGAACCCACGAGATCGGAATCCAAGCGCCATGATCCACTTCGCATTCGTCGCCGGCCTCGCGCTGGCACTCATCAGCCCTCTCTCCGTCGCGAATCAGACCCCGACGCCGACTCCCGCGACCTCGACAGCCGCCGTGGAAGCGGTCCACATCCCCGCGTTCCCGAACACGACCTGCCCCGTGATGGCGAAGCCGATCTCGACGCGGCTCTACACGGACACGCAGTACGGGCGCATCTACATCTGCTGCAAGGCGTGCGTGAAGGACATCCAAGCCGATGTCGAGCACACGTATCGCACGGCTTATCCGACGACGGAGAAGCTGGAGAACAAGGTCTGTCCGGTGACGGGCAAGGCGATCACGAAGGACGCGGTGCGCGTCGAACTGCAAGGCCGGGACTTCCTCGTCTTGGACAAGGCGGCTGCCCTCGTCGCCGTCGAGGACGCGCAAGCGACGCTGGCCAAGTTGGCCGATCCCAAGCTGGTCGACGTCCTGAACGGCACGTGCCCGACGACGGGCGAGCCCGTCGCGCGCAATACGATTGCCGTGATCGACGGTCACATCGTGCGTTTCGCGACGACGAAGGCGATCGAAGCGGCCAAGCAGGATCCGCCGGCGACGCTCGCGAAAGCGCGTGAGCTGCGCGCGAAGGAAGATCGCGAGAAGAGCGCGCAGGCGCCCACGCCGAAGCCCGCGGGAGGCTGACCCGTGCGCGTATTCCTCGCCTTCGCGGCCCTACTCACGGCCGCGTGCCGCACCGTTCCGACGCCGACGGATCTGCCGTCGTCACACCCCGGATCCGTGCTCGCCGTGGAGAGCGCGGTACCGACGATGCGCGGCCCGGCGACCGAGCTCGTGACACCACGGAAGTCGACGACGGCTCCCGCGCCGATGCCTGGAATGCCCGGGGGGAAACGATGAGCGCGCGCCGATCGGCACTGTGCGTGCTCGGGCTCGTCGCCGCTCTCGAAGGCTGCACGTCGCCGCAGGTCGCTCGCGACGATGCGCACGAGAGCGTGAGGCGCGATCTCGACACGCGACTCGGAACGCTCCCGCACGACGAGCCCGGCGTCGTCGCGGAAGCGCGCGTGCGTGCACTGCTCGAAGGCGGAGTCGACGAGGACGAAGCAGTGCGGATCGCGCTGCTCGCGAATCGCTCGATCACGGCGAGCTACGCCGAACTGGGCCTGCACTCCGCGGACTTGGCTCAGGCCTCCTTGTGGGCGAACCCGATCCTCGACGTCGGCTTGCTGTTCTTCGACGACGGAACGGAGATCGACCTCGGCCTCTCGCAATCGTTCGTCGACGTGTTCCTGCGTCCAGGTCGCACGGCCGTCGCGGAGCACGAGTTGGAGGCTGCGCGAGCGCGCGTCGCTCGCGGAATCGTCGCTCACGCGTTCCGGACGCGCCGAGCGCACGTCAGCGCGGTTGCGGCGCGCACCCGAGTCGAGATGGAAACACGCCGGGCCGCGGCGGCGGAGTCGGCCGTCGACCTGGCGCGTCGACTCCACGACGCGGGGAGCTTCACGGCACGCGAGGTCGCCCTCGAGGAGGCCGAGTTGGCAGTTCGCCTCCTCGAACGATCCGCGGCGGAGAGCGCCTTCCTCGCGATCCGCGAGGAGCTGACGCGCGAACTCGGCCTGTGGGGAGACGCGGCGAACTACGAGATCGCGGGCGCGTTGCGCGCGGATCCCGCGTCGGGCCTCGATCTCGAACGCGTCGAATCGCGCGCGATTTCCGCCAGCCTCGATCTCGCCGAGCGACGCGCGCACGCAGCCGCGCTGGCGCGAGCCGCGGGCGTCGCGACGCTCGAGGCGCGACTTCCAGGAGCGAGCCTGGGCGTCGGCGCCATGAAGGACCACGACACGTCGGATTGGGGCGTCGGTCCGCGCGGTTCGATCGGCATCCCGCTCGGAGACAGCGGCGGCGCGCGTCGATTCGCGGCCGAGTCGGCGCTCGCCGTGGCCGAGGCCGACCACTACGCCCGCGCAGTACTGGTCCGTTCGTACGCGCGCACTTTCCGCGATCGGCTGCGCGCGCTCGACGCGGATGCCCGTTTCGCGCGCGACGTCCACGTTCCCGCGGAGCGGCGGGTCGTCGAGGAAACACTGCGCAACTACAACGCGATGCAAGTCGGCGCGTTCGACGTGCTGCGCGCGCAAGGGATCGAGATCGGAGCGGAACGACACGCCCTCGCGCTGCTGGCGGAGGCTTGGAAGGCGCGGCTCGACCTCGAAGAGCTCTATGCCGGCCGCGCGAACGACGAACGGATCGAAGTCGACGGCCAAGCGAGCGCGAGGCTCGCCGCGCGCACCGCGCAAGGAGGACACTGAGATGGACGGTTCCCGCAGACGGCTCTTCACGACCTCACTCGGCGCCGCGGCGATGATCCCCGCGCTGCCCGCGCTCTTCGCGGCACCGCTGCCCGTCGTACCCACGCGACGCGATCCGAATGCGCCGCCGCTCGAGCCCGGCTTGCCCGGCCGCGACTATCGCCCGGTCATCACGCCGAATTCGATCGCGCTCCCCTTTCGCATCGTCGACGGCGTGAAGGTGTTCCACCTCGTCGCGGAGAACGTGATGCACGAGTTCGCACCCGGTCTCTCGGCGAGCTGTTTCGGTTTCAACGGCCGCGTGCACGGCCCCACGATCGAGGCGGTCGAGGGCGATCGTGTGCGGATCTACGTCACGAATCGCCTCGAAACCGCGACGAGCATCCACTGGCACGGCCTCTACGTCCCGAACGGAATGGACGGCGTCGGCGGCCTGCACCAGCGCGCGATCGAGCCGAAGGAGACGTTCCGCTACGAGTTCACGCTGAACCAGCACGGCACGTTCATGTACCACTCGCACCACGACGAGATGGCGCAGATGGCGCTCGGATTGATGGGTCTGTTCGTCATTCATCCGCGCGAGCAGGAGACCGACGCTCCGGCGCGCGACTACGCGATCCTGCTCTCCGAGTGGAAGATCACGCCCGGAGCGAAGCGTCCCGATCCGAACGAGATGATGGACTTCAACGTGCTCACGATGAACGCGAAGATCCATCCGGCGACGCAGAACCTCGTCGCAGAGCAGGGTGAACGCGTGCGCATCCGCATCGGCAACTTGAGCGCGATGAGCCACCATCCGATCCACTTGCATGGGCACTCGTTCCGCGTCGCCGCGACGGACGGCGGCGCGCTGCCCGACACGAACGGTTGGATGGAGACGACGATCCTCGTGCCGACGGGCTCGACGCGCACGATCGAGTTCACGGCGGACGCCCTCGGCGATTGGCCGCTCCACTGCCACATGACGCACCACGTCATGACGCAGATGGGCCACGGGCTCCCGAACACGATCGGCGTCGACCTCGCACACTTCGACGACGCGCTCTATGCGCACGTGCCGGCGTATTCCGAGATGGGCGAGGAGATCACGAGCGGCGGACACGACGGGCTCGTGCCGGTGAACAGCCTGCCGATGATGGGCAGCCGGGGGCCGTTCGGGATCATGACGATGTCGGGAATGTTCACGATCCTCAAGGTCCGCGAGCGACTCGAGGAAGGCGTGGAGCCCGGCTGGTACGCGCATCCGCCGGGGACGCAGGCGGTGCTCGCTACGAAGGACGAGCTCGCGCGCGACGGCATCGAGATGGGCTGATCCTCGCGAGGGTGGTCGGCCACGCGAGCCCACGTGCCGAGCCTGTGGTTCCGCGATTTCGACGCCCTGCGGCCCGTCGTGATGCGCGATCCGCGCTGAGTCGGGTTCGAGGCCTGCGGCGACCGACATAGGGGTCGTGGGAACGGCCGTCGACACTGCGTGCCCGAAATGCGGGCGGGAACGTGCCGCTACGGAGCCGATCTGTGCGCTGTGCGGAACGCTGCTCCGCGTCGAGCCCGCGCCCTCGCAAGCCGCGCCGGCCTTCGCGACGCCCTCGCAGCCCGAGACGTGCACGCAGCGCATCGAGGCACTTCTCGCCGAACGCGGACGGCTCGAGCGCGAGTCCTCGAAGCACGCGCCGTGGATCTACTTGGGTGTAGGTCTCGTCACGGCGCCGATCTTCGCGTTGACGCCTGTGCTGCAACTCATGGGTTGGTTCCTCGCGTCGCTCGTGCACGAGATGGGGCATTCTGGCTTCGCGTGGCTGTGCGGCATGCCGTCGATCCCGGCGATATCGCCCACGGGTCACGCGGCGGCGCTGCACGGAGATCAGAGCATCGCGCTCGCACTCATGGCGCTCGGCGGACTCGTCTTCGCGGCCTGGAAGTTCCTCGAGGGCCGCGCGCGGAACGTCGCGATCGCGACCGTACTCATCGTGCATCCGCTCATCGCGTTCACGCCGGCGCGCGAACTCCTGTTCCTGCTCGCGGGACACGGCGGCGAGCTCGCGTTCGCGACGCTGGCGCTCGTGAAGACGCTCGACGGCGGGTTCACGAAGTCGAAGCTCGAGCGCGGGCTCTACGGCACCGTCGGTTGGTTCCTCGTCGGTCGCAACGCATGGCTCGGTTACGGACTCGCGACGAGCAGCGGCGCGCGTGCGCACTACGCGTCGAGCGGATCGTTCGGGCTCGAGAACGACCTGGTCCGCGCGACGCGCGACGTGATCGGCACGCGAATCGAAACGGCGGGAACGGTGCTCGTCGTGGCGAGCATCGCGGCCGTGGTGCTCGCGCTCGGCCTGTGGCGCGCGCGTCGCGTCAGTGTGGACGCGGCGGCTCGCTGACAGCCGCCTCACCGACCGCCGTCTCGTCCTCGTTCCCCCACTCGCCTTCCCAGCGCGCCATCACCGCGGTCGCGAGGCAGTTGCCGACCAGATTGATCGTCGTGCGCGCCATGTCCATCAGCTCGTCGACGCCCAGAATCACGACGATTCCTTCGAGCGGCAGGCCGAACGCGCTCAGCGTTCCGGCCAGCACGACCAGCGAAGCGCGCGGCACGGCGGCGATGCCTTTGCTCGTGATCAAGAGCGTCAACATCATCAAGAGTTGCTGGCCCAGCGTGAGCTCGACGCCCGCCGCCTGCGCGACGAACAGCGACGCGACACCCAGGTAGAGCGTCGATCCATCGAGGTTGAACGAGTACCCCGTCGGCATCACGAACGCGACGATGCGACGCGGCACGCCGAACTCGATCATGCGCTGCATCGCGAGCGGCAGCGCGGCGTCGGAGCTCGTCGTGGTGAAGGCGATCATCGCCGGTTCCTTCACCTTCTTGATGAACTCGCGGATCGGGATGCGCGCGTAGAGCGCGATCGGGATCAGCGCGATCAGCGTGAACGCGAACAGCGCTCCGTACAGCGTGGCCACGAGCTTCGCGAGGTTGAGCACGACGCCGATGCCACTGTGACTGACCGTCACGGCCATCGCGGCGCCGATGCCGATCGGCGCGAACTTCATGATGATCGCGACGAACTTGAACATCACCTCGGCGATGCCTTCGGCGAACGCGAGCACCGTGTCTTTGCCGCGACCGGCCGGCGCCTGCGCGAGGCCGATCGCGAAGAGCGTGCTCCACACGACGACTTGCAGCACGTAGTTCTGCGACGCGGCCGCGAAGAAGCTCGTCGGGAACGCGTGGTCGATGAAGCCTGCGAACGTCGTCGGCGCAGGTGTCGGCACGCCCGCGTTCGGATCCGGTGGCGGCAGGATCACGCCGTCGCCGGGGCGGAACACGTTGCCGAACACGAGACCGATGGCCAGCGCGATCGCCGTCATCACCCAGAAGTACGCGAACGACTTCAGCGCGAGGCGTCCGATGCGCTTCATGTCGTCACCGTGGCCGGCGATGCCCATGACGAGCGTACCGAACAGGATCGGGACGACGATCGACTTGATGAGCCGCAAGAACATGTTCGAGAGCGGCTTGAGACCCGCCGCGAACTCGGGCGCGAGCCAACCGACCAGGATGCCGCCGATCATCCCGATGAAGATCCAGTGCGTCAGCGTGGTGCGGCGGAGGAGCGTGAACATGCGGAGGGGCAGGGGTCGGAGATGAGCGGCCGACCGCGATCCGGCGATGTTCGCCGTGAGCGCAGGAACGTCCTCGTCGCGGGGATCCTACGGTCCCGCTCGGCCCGGAGAACCGCCAGCGCGTCGACTTCCCCGACCGCTTACCGCTCGAAGCACGCGTTCCACCGCGCGCCCACACTCACGCTGCGCGCGTCGGTCTCCCCACGAATGCGTCCGCGTGGATGTCGCGCGTGCTCGCGCCGGCGAGGAAGACCTTCTTCCGCAGGTCGAAGACGAGTTCGGGATTGCCGCACAGATAGACGCGCCATCCGCGCAAGGATGGGAAGCGCGCTCGGATCAGCGCGTCAATAGGCCCGATTTCGATGCCAGCCTCCGGCTCGCCGCGGAGCACGCTACCCACGTACTCGAAGTTCCCGTGTTCACGCGTGAGTTCGCGCAGTTCCTCGACGAGGTACAGCCCCTTCGCCTCGACCGCGCCGTGCACGAGCACGATCCGTCCCGTGTGCCCGCGGCGCAGCGCGTCCTGCGCGACGGCCCACAGAGGCGCGAGCCCGGTGCCGGCCCCGACGAGCAGCAACGGTTCGGTCGTCCGGTCGGCGACGTAGAAGCACTCTCCGTCCGGGCCGCGGATCGCGACGCGCTCGCCTGCGAGGTTCGCGCCCGCAAGCCATCCGCTCATCGAGCCGCCCGCGATCACGCGCACGTGGAGCTCCAGGAACGGATCGCGATCCGGCACGTTCGCGGTCGAGTAGCTGCGCGCGAGACCGTCGCCGCGAACGAGCGTCACGTACTGTCCGCCGCGGTGCTCGAGCGGCGCATCCAGCGTCATCCGCACGCGAACGACGTCTGCGGCGAGCCGCACGGTCTCCGTGATGGTCGCTCCGACCTCGAGCCCGAGCCCGCCGACGGGAGCGATCACGAGGTCCGTCTCGGGAACCGTACAGCACGTCAAGACGAGGCCCAGTTCACGCCAGGCGTCCTTGAGTCCGACCTGCGAACCGCGCGGGATCGAACCCTCGACGACGCGCGCGAGACAGGTGCGGCAATGGCCCGAGCGGCACGAATGCGGCGCGTCCACGCCGCCGGCGAGCAGCGCGTCGAGCACGGTCTCGCCCGGCCGGACCTCGAAGTGGCGCCCTTCGTACTCGAGCGCGGCCACGGCTCAGCCTCGCCGGGCCGGAGTCGCCGCAGGACGTCCCAGCACGTCGTCGCGCACCGAATTCGCGATCGCGGCGACGGCCTCGACGTCCGCGCCCCCGACCCCGAGTTCGATGAGCGTCGCGCCGAGATGCTCGATGACGACGTCGACGTGCTCGTCGTTCAGCCCGCGCGCGACGAGATGCGCGTGCCCCGCGCGCATGTCCTTCCCGGTGTAATGGTGCGGCCCCCCGAACGCCATCGTCAGGAAACCCTTCTGCTTCGCGATCTGACCGTCGAGGTCGACGCCGTCGAAGAAGCGCGCGACACGATCATCGGTCAGCATCCGCCGATAGAAGATCTCGACCGCGGCGGACACAGCGGGTTCGCCGCCCAGTCGTTCGTAGAGGCTCGTCACGTGGTTCTCCAGGGGGGCTCGGCCAGAATTCATGTATCCCGTATACATGTTATCGGCGAAACACACGCAGGGCAAGAGCGATCTCTCGGTGAGTACGATGCCCGCGTGCGCCTGACCTACTTCTCGGACTACGCGTTGCGGATGCTCATCCATGCAGGCGTGCACTCGGACCGGCTCGTCACGGTCCCCGAGATCGCCGAGGCGTACGGCGTCTCGCGGCATCACATGGTCAAGGTGAGCCAACTTCTGATCCGCCTCGGCTTCCTCGAGTCCGTGCGCGGACGAAACGGCGGGCTGCGGCTCGCGCGTCCAACGACGGAGATCAACGTCGGAGCGCTCGTGCGCAAGACGGAGCCTGATCTCTACCTGGTCGAGTGCTTCGACCGGGAAAACAACACGTGCCCGCTCGTGCCGTCGTGCGATTTGAAGGGCGTGCTGCAACAAGCGCAGTCCGAGTTCCTGCGCGTGCTCGACGAGCACACGCTCGAGGACCTGCTGAAGCACAAGCGCAATTACAAGCAAATGTGGGCTGCGAAGCGCGAGTGATCCGACGCGCGCGCTGTGATCGCACCGAGCGGGCGATCAGTGCGAACGAACTTCGTCCCGCGCGAAGGATGCGCGACGCGAGTTCGCGGTGCGCCGGGAGTTCGCGTTCGCCGCTCGATTACGTCTCCAGGATCTTGCGCGCGCCGTCGTCGCTCGTCGCGGCGATGCGGGCGACCTCGATCTCCGCGAGGACGTCGAACGCGAGCGTGTCGAGCGCGAGCCCGTGCAGATCCAAGTGTCGCGCACACGAGTCGGACACGACGTACGCCCACGGTCCATCGACGATCTCCGTGCCGACAAATCTCGCGCAGTGAGGGATGTGCGCGAGAGACCGGCCCAGTTGGCTGGCGTTTCGATGGTCGCGAGAGCTGGCTCCATCACGGGTCGTGGCCCGCGCGCGCGCGCGGTTGCGAGCAGGGTCTCCCGGACCGGCGGACGTCAACTGGGTCAGTCCCCGCTCAGGGCCTTGCGGTCGCGCCGCGGGTCGGTTCAGATCGCTCCTGACCCGTAACTCCTATGACCGTCGTCGACGATTCGGGCTGGCTGGCGCTGGCGACCTCCCCCTCGGTCGTCCGCCGTGCGGTCTTCACGATGCTCCTCGTCGGGCCGATCCTGATCTCGATCAATCACGGTGACGCGCTCGTCCACGGCGACGTCGACGCGGCGCGGCTGATGAAGATCGGGCTGACGCTGCTCGTCCCCTACTGCGTGTCGACCATGTCGACGGTGGCGACCCTGCGTTCGTTGCGCATGCGGCCGCGCACGGACTGACCCGCTCCGGGATCCGTCAGCGGAACGGCGTGAGCACGCGCGCGACCGCGAACTCGTCGCCCGGTTTCGGTTCCGGGAGCACGCCGCACGCGACGAAGCCGTCGTCGCTGCGCGCTTCGCACAAGTAGGTCGCGATCGCGCCGAGCGGCTGATCCGTCCGAACGTACTTCGCCCCCGCGCGCAGGACGCGCGAGGCGAGCTCGTGGTGCGCGAGCACCTCGCGTTCGCCGCTCGACGACGTCTCCAGGATCTTGCGCGCGCCGTCGTCGCTGGTCGCGTCGATGTGCGCGACCTCGAGCTCCCCGCGCACGTCGGACGCGAGCGTGTCGAGCGCGAGTCCATGCAGCTCCAAGTGCCGCGCGCACGCGTCGGGCACGACATAGCCCCAAGGTCGATCGACGATCTCCGTGCCGACGAAGTGCGCGCAGTGCGGGATGCGCACGCTCGTGGGCGCACCGCTCAGCGTGCGCGGCTCGCGCGTCAGGATCTCGACCGTTCCGGGATACGCATCGAGCCGATAACGCACGGCGATGCGCTTCGGAGGTTCGATGCTCGACTCGACCGTCTGCACGAGATCGCGCGCGTTTTCGCCAGCCCAGCGTAGGATTTCGACGAGGAACTCGTACGTCGTGAAGACGCGCTCCTCGAACGAGAGGTACGAGTAGCACTCGAGCAACGTGTCGCAGCGATTCGTCAACCCGCGATAATTGCTGCCGAACCGCGGATGGTGCGGATACGTCATCCACCCTTGGCCCGTACCGCCTTCGTCGGCCACGAAGTTGCCGTAGAAAAACGTGTCGAGCTGCGTGCGCGCCTTCAAGCGACGCGTGATCTCCGGCAGCGCCCGCACGCGCATCAACTCGATCGGCTCGCGCCGCGCGCTGTCCACGACGTGCGGCACGTCGTACGTCAACGCGAAGCGATGCACCGACCCGTTCGTCGCATGACAATCGACGGTCCAGTGCGGTTTCCACGCGCGACACACGTGCTCCTGCAAGAGGCGCATTTCGAGCGCCTCGCGCTTCATGTAGTCGCGATTCAGGTTCACGCCGCTCGCGTTGACGCGCGTGCCGACTCCGGCGACGGGCCCCATCTGCCCCTCCAACTTCGCGATGTCGAGCGCGCGGTTCTTCGGATCGATGCGATCGTTCCCATCGGGATTGAAGAGCGGCACGACGACCAGCACCAGATCGTCGCCAAGCCCCGCGTGACGACCGTCGAGCAGATCGCGCAAGAGCATCTGACTCGCCTCCTTGCCCTCGACCTCGCCGGCGTGGATGCCGTTGATGACGAGCACGATCGGTCGCCCGGTCGCGTGCGCTTCCGCGGGGCTCTTCACCCCATCCTTGGAGAGGACGACGAGCGGCAGGTCGCGGCCTTCCGGGCTCGCGCCGAAGCTCGAGACCACGAACCGTCGATCTCCACGCTCGCGCAGACCGCCCAGGAATCGAAGCACGTCGGCGTGTAGCGACGTTTCGCGGTACTGCGTGGTTTCTGCCCGGGTGAGCGGTCGACTCATGCCGTTCCTGTACTCGATCGGTGGTCGAAAACCTCCACGGCTTGGCGACGATCAGCCGGGTCCCGACGCGCGATAGGTGAGCCCCCTCTCACCGCGGTGCGCGCCGGACGTCGACACCTGGACGCGGGACCTCCTCGCGCATCGGGTGTAGTCTCTAGGTAGTCCGCCTGAGCCCGATGGGCCGGACGGACGATCCCCCACCATGCTCGATTGGCTCATCGTCGGCGGCGGCCTCCACGGGACCTACCTGTCCCTCTGGCTGACCGGCGTTTGCGGCGTGCGACGCGATCGCGTCCGCGTGCTCGACCCGTTCGAGGATCCGCTCGCTCGCTGGCGTCACTGCACCCGCAACACGGGCGTCGACGTCATGCGTTCGCCCCTCGTCCACCACATCGATCCCGACGCTAGCTCGCTGTTGCGCTTCGCCGAGAAGGTCCATCCCGAGCGCGCCGACCTCTTCAGCGGCCCCTATCGGCGGCCGACGCTCGATCTGTTCGAAGCGCACACGGAGTCCGTCATCGACCGCAATGCGTTGCGTGCACTGCGACTTCGCGGCCGCGCCGGTCGTCTGACGCGCGTGACAGGAGGCTTGCGCGTCGAGACGGATCTCGGCGCGCTCGAAGCGCGCGAGATCGTGCTCGCCGTCGGCCTCGGTCAGGACCTGTTCGTTCCCGAGTGGGCGCGCGCGCTGGACCCCTTGCGCTCGGTACACGTCTTCGACGATCGCTTTCGTATCGGCACGATCGGCGCGCACGAGCGCGTCGCCGTCGTCGGTGGCGGCATGAGTGCTGCGCAGTGCGCGATGGAACTCTCGAGTCGGACGAGCGCAGCCCCGCTCCTCGTCACGCGCCACGCGACACGTGTCGCGCGTTTCGACCAGGACGTGTGTTGGTTCGGCCCGAAATGCCTCGACGACTTCGCGCGGATCGGCGCACCCACCGAGCGTCGCGCGACCGTCGAGTCGGCGCGATTGCGCGGTTCGATGCCCGCGGAGGTCGCCCTACGCCTCGAGTCCGATGTCCGCGAGGGCCGCATCGAGCGACGACTCGCGTCCGTGCGCTCCGCACGCATGCTCGAGCGCGGCGTCGAACTCCACCTCGACTCCGGCGCGGCCGAGCGCGTCGATCGCGTCGTCCTCGCGACGGGTCTCGCGGATCGTCGGCCCGGCGGTCCGTGGATCGACGCGGCCGTTCACGACCTGGGCCTGCCGGTCGCGCCGTGCGGCTCGCCGCTGCTCGATCCGGAGCTGCGTTGGGCGCCGAATCTGCGCGCCGCCGGCGGACTCGCGGAACTGGTCGTGGGCCCCAGCGCGCGAAACCTCGCGGGCATCCGCATGGCCGCGACGCGCCTGTCGGCCGCGTGACCTGCCGTCAGCGTGAACTGCCCCTCGCCTCGGTAGGTGGCGTGATTCCGGCTCGAGCCGCGCAACATGAATTCGCGCCGCTACGATCCGCCAGTACATGAGTGGCGACGAGGATTCGGTTCGCGCGCAGCCGTTGAATCGGTTGGTCCGACCATGGGTCGTTCTCTCAGTGCGAGTGCCCCGCGCTGGAGATCACCGACACGCTGCCGTTCCTCTATGCGCACTACCACACGGCGAACGACACGCCGGTGCGCCTCGACGACGTGCGCATGGCGCGTGTCGTCGTGGGAGTCGACGCAGTCGTGCGCGATCTCGCCGGCGGCGGAGCGGTGCACGCCGACATGAGTGACCGAGACCGGAAAGCGGACGCGAGGTTCGCCGAGATCGAGACCTGGGCGCGCGAGATCGGCGGCCTCGGCCCCGATCAGGCGGTGCGCGTCACCGAGCGCGAGTGCTCGCGATCCGGCTGGCCGCCGTTCGAAGTCGCGATCGCGGTCGAAGTCCACGGGGTGGCGTACGAACGCGTCGTCCACAAGCGGATCGAGAACGTGACCCGCCTCGACGTCGGCGGCGCCTGGCGCGGCGGTGATGCCTGCTGCGGGACTTGATCCGGCGCGCTTCGAGTCGGCCGAACCGGCGAATGAGCACTCGAATCGCCATTTCGGCTCAGAATGCCCCGACGGACTTGCCGTAGCGCGCGCACTCCTCTCTCCTGTCGCGCTCGCAACCCGACTCGAACTCGATCGCGGACTCCATCGATGAAGACCGTCCTCAAAATCACCCTGGGCTTCCTCCTGGCTTTCCTCGTCGCTGCGGCGATCGTCGGATTCTTGGGGTTTGGGTTCCTCGCCGCGGCCGCGGCGGGCTCGAAGAAGAGCGTCGAGTCGGGGACGATTCTGACGGTCGACCTGTCGGCCCCCGTGACCGAGAGCGGTCGCACGCCTTCGCCTTTCGCGATGCTCCAAGGCGCCACGGGCTCGCCGCTGCCCGCGTACGAACTCGCCAGCGCGCTCCGTCACGCCGCGACGGACGATCGCGTGAAGGGCGTTCTCCTCCACGGTGGCTTGAGCGGATCGATGTCGTCGCTCTCCGCGGCACGCACGGCGTTGGCCGAGATCCGCGCCGCGAAGAAGCCCGTTTACGCCTACTACGGTTCGATGGACGAGCGCTCGATCTGGTTCGCCTCGGCCGCCGACGAGCTGTGGATGGAACCGCTCGACGTCGTGATCTTCGACGGTTTCTCGGCCGAGATCCCCTACTTCGGCGACATGCTCGAGAAGTACGGCATCGAAGTGCAGGTGACTCGCGTCGGCAAGTACAAGTCGGCCGTCGAGCCGTTCCTGCGCGGTCGCATGAGCGCCGAGAACGAGGAACAGATGAAGGCGATCCTCGCCGACGTGCAGGCCGCGATGTACGGCGAGATCGCCGCCGCGAGCGACATCCCGCTCGCGAAGTTGGAGCAAGTAGCGCGCGAGAAGGGTTGGCTGACCCCGGAGGAAGCGATCGAACTCGGGTTGGTCACGAGGACCGCCTCGTTCGGCGAGATGCTCGCGAAGATGAAGGAGGTCGCGGGAACCGACGCGGACAACGAGATGCCGCAGGTTGCGATCGAGGACTACGCCCGCGCCGTGTGGAAGAACGGCAAGAAAGGTGCGGGGATACAAGTCATCGTCGCCGAGGGAGAGATCGTCGATGGCGAGGGCGTGGGCGGGATCGGCGGCGACGAACTGGCCCGTCGACTTCGCGAAGCGCGCGAGGACGACGACGTGAAGGCCGTGGTCATGCGCGTCGATTCTCCGGGTGGCAGCGCGACGGCATCCGACGTCATCCGCGCCGAAGTGCTGGCACTCAAGGCCGCGAACAAGACCGTCGTCGTCTCGATGGGACGCCTCGCGGCTTCGGGCGGTTATTGGATCTCCGCGAACGCCGACGCGATCGTCGCGCACCCCGAGACGCTCACAGGATCGATCGGCGTGTTCGGGATGCTGCCCAACATCGAGAAACTCGCCGAGAACCATGGCCTACGCGCCGAGGTCGTGCGGACCAGTCCGCTCACCGGTTTCGAGTCGATCTGGAAGCACAAGGACGAGGCGCAAGTTGCGCGTATCCAGAGCCTCGTCGACAGGATCTACGACCGCTTCCTCGACCTCGTTGCCGAAGGACGCAGCTTGCCGCGCGAACGCGTTCACGAGATCGCGCAAGGTCGCGTGTGGTCCGGCACCCGCGGCAAAGAACTTGGGCTCGTCGACGAACTCGGTGACCTCGATCGCGCGATCGCGATCGCGCGCGAGAAGTCGGGCCTCGGTAAGGACGCGCCGGTGCGTTTCGAACGCCCCGAAAAAAACCTCTTCGAGCAGATCATCGAAGAGATCGTCGCGGGCGAGCGCGAACCTCTGACCCGCATGCTCGGAACTCGACTGGATGTCCTCGATCGCGCGTTCACGGTCCTCGAGCACGCGCAGAGGATCGCCGGCACGACGGGTGTCGTGGCCCGGATGCCGTTCGACATCGACATCCGCTGAGAGCCCGTGAAGAAATCGAATCTACGGGCTCTCGGATTCATGTAGCGACGCGTCGCGAGAGCGTGTGAAGAGATCGAGCCTCCACGCTCTCGGGCTCCGTCTGCGCCGGTCGGTCGCGCTCGGCCCCTGAATCCACCACAGGCTGTGGAGAGGGAGCGAAGTCGTCCCGCGTGCGCGCTTTCGAGAATCATGGGCCCCCGACGAAGTACTTCTGCGCGCGCTGAACAACCGCCACATCGAGCTCACGCTCATGCCGACGGAGGCGTGCAACTTCCGCTTCACGTACTGCTACGAGGACTTCGCGCTCGGGAAGATGAGCCCGGCCGTCGTCCGCGGCGTGAAGAACTTCCTGAGCTCCCGCGCTCCCGATGTCGACACGATGAGCTTGGCGTGGTTCGGCGGCGAGCCGCTACTCGCACTCGACGTCATCCGCGACGTGCAAATGCACGTGCGCGATCTGACCCGAGCCCATCCGCACATCGCCGCGGGTGCGAACATGACCACGAACGCCTGGAAGCTCGACCCGGCCACGTTCGACGAACTCGTCGGACTTGGTATCGACGAGTACCAGATCTGGTTCGACGGCCCCGAGGAGATGCACGATCGGAAACGTAGACGCATGGATGGCAAGGGCACGTTCGGCCGCATCTGGCGCAATGTCCTCGCGATGCGCGATTCCCCCCGCGAGTTCCACATCATCCTGCGCGTGCACGTCGACAGCGAGAACATGGAGTCACTGTTCGGCTTCGTCGACCGACTGAAGTCCGAGTTCGTCGCGGACCGACGCTTCGAGATCTTCCTGAAGCGGCTCACGCGCTACGGCGGCGCGAACGACGGCGATTTGCCGATCCTGTGCACGGAGGAACACGCACGACGCTTCGAGGAACTCCAGCGACACACGTACGCGAGCGCGGAGCCCGCCCACATCCGCGGCGCCGGTGGAAAGTCCTCGCCGAGTTTGTGCTACGCCGCCAAGGGCAACAGCCACGTCGTGCGCTCGGACGGACGCCTGTGCAAGTGCACCGTCGCGCTCGACCACCCGGCGAACACGGTCGGCCGACTCCACGAAGACGGCACGGTCGAGATCGATGCGTCGCGCGTGCGCCCGTGGATGCGCGGCGTTTTCAGCGGGATCCAGGCCGAATTGCTGTGTCCGCTGATCGGCCTCGACGCCGCGCTCTCGCCCGTGCCCGAGTCAGTGTAAGCCGGGCACATCGACGCCACGTTCCTTCGCCGTCTGCACGGCGAGGTCGTACCCGGCATCGACGTGGCGGATCACGCCCATGCCCGGATCACACGTGAGCACGCGCTCGATCGCGGCCGCGGCCTCAGGGGTCCCGTCGGCGACCGTCACTTGGCCGGCGTGAAGGCTGTAGCCGATCCCGACGCCGCCGCCGTGGTGGAAGCTGACCCACGAAGCGCCCGCGGCCGTGTTCACGAGCGCGTTGAGGATCGGCCAGTCGGCGACTGCGTCCGTGCCGTCCTTCATCGCCTCGGTCTCGCGATTCGGGCTCGCGACCGAACCGCAATCGAGGTGATCGCGGCCGATCACGATCGGCGCCGACACGAGCCCCGTGCGCACCGCTTCGTTGAACGCGACACCCGCTTTCGCGCGCTCGCCGTAACCGAGCCAACAGATGCGCGCCGGCAGACCCTGGAACGCGACGCGCTTCGCCGCCATGTCGAGCCAGCGCAAGAGCGCACGGTCCTTCGGGAAGAGTTCCGCGACGATCTTGTCCGTCGTCGCGATGTCCTTCGGATCACCCGACAGCGCGACCCAGCGGAAAGGTCCCTTGCCCTCGCAGAAGAGCGGTCGTACGTACTTCGGGACGAAGCCCTCGAAGCCGAAAGCACCGGCGAATCCGGCCTGTTTGGCGTGCCCGCGCAAGTTGTTCCCGTAATCGAACGTGTCCGCGCCGCGGCTCTGCAGCTCGAGCATGCACTTCACGTGCTCGATCATCGTTCGGAACGATTCGTGCTCGTACTTCTTCGGATCCGCCGCGCGCAGCGCGAGTGCTGCGTCGTAGCTCATCCGGTTCGGCACGTAGCCGCCGATCGGATCGTGCGCGCTGGTCTGATCGGTCAGGATGTCCGGGGTGATACCCCGCGCGATCAAGCGCTCGAGCAGTTCCACGGCGTTGCACGGCACGCCGATCGACTTCGCCACGCCCTCGCGCTTCCACGCCACCGCTCGATCGATCGCGTCGTCGAGATCGTCGATCATCACGTCGAGATAGCGCGTGTCGAGCCGCTTCTCTATCCGCGAACGATCCACGTCCGCCGCCAGGAACGTCCCGTCGTTCATCGTCGCCGCGAGCGGCTGCGCACCGCCCATGCCGCCGAGTCCGCCCGTCACGACGAGCCGGTGCTTCAACGTGCCGCCGAACCACTTCGCGGCCGACGCGGCGAACGTCTCGTACGTGCCTTGCAGGATTCCCTGCGTGCCGATGTAGATCCACGAACCGGCCGTCATCTGGCCGTACATCATCTTGTTCTCGGCCTCGAGCTCGCGGAAGTGCTCCCACGTGGCCCACTTCCCGACGAGATTGCTGTTCGCGATGAGCACGCGCGGCGACGCGGTCGTCGTGCGGAAGATCCCCACGGGCTTGCCCGACTGCACGAGCAGCGTCTCGTCCGGCGCGAGACGTCGCAGCGCAGCGACGATCGCTTGGAAGCTGGGCCAATCGCGCGCCGCCTTGCCGCTCCCGCCATAGACGATGAGGTTCGCGGGATCCTCGGCGACCTCGGGATCGAGGTTGTTCATGAGCATCCGCAGCGCGGCCTCGGCTCCCCAGCTCTGGCACGTGCGCACGTTGCCGCGCGGCGCGCGCTGCGGACCGGTCGGTATGGAGTCGACAGCGGAGCGGGGCGACTTGGGCACAGGGCTCGAACGGTTCATGGCGGCGTCCATCGGGTGCGCGGGAAGCCGTCAGGATAGCGACGGCGCGCTACGGGAACTCCCCTCGCCGGCGCCGGATCGCGATCGACGAACGACCGCTGCGTCGCGTCGGCGGTCGGCGAGGGTTCGATGGCGATCCAGTTCATGCACGAGTACGTCGAGGAGATGTGAACGGATCCCTGTGCGCTGGATGAGTTCCCGGATCGTCCGTCCGGTCGATCGTGCCGCACGCATCAGCATGGAACCGACCCGCGCGGAGACGCAGACTCCGGCGCGATGAGTCGCAAGGTTCTCACCGCGAGCGCCATCTGGGGCGCCAGCATCCTGCTCTCGCGGCTCGTCGGACTCGTGCGCGAGGCGGCACTCGGGCGCACGCTCGGCGTCGGCGGTGAGGCCGACCTATACCAAGCGGCGTTCACGGTCCCCGACTTCGTGAACTACCTGCTCGCGGGCGGAGCGATGGCGGTCGTGCTCGTGCCCCTGCAAGCGGCGCGACGATCCCGCGGTGAAGAGGTCGAGGCTTGGCGTTCGATCGCGACGATCGCGAACGTGGTCGGGATGGCGCTCGTCACGTTGGGCGTGATCGCGTGGATCTTCATGCCGGCACTCGTGCGGCTCGCGGCACCCGGATTCGACGCAGTAGAGCACGCGGAACTCGCGCGCCTCTCGCGCATCGTCCTCCCGGCACAGTTGTTCCACGTCGTCGGGGCGGTCTTCTCCGCGGCGTTGCTGGCGCGTGATCGTCACGCGATCGCGGCGCTCGCGCCGGTCCTCTACAACGTCGTCATCGTCGCGTGCGGTCTCGCGACCGGTACGGCGGAGGGTTTCGCGTGGGGCGTGCTCGTCGGCGCGTTTTTCGGACCGTTCCTCCTGCCGCTCGTCGCGTGCGCGCGACTCGGATTTCGTTGGACGCCGCGCATCGAGCGCGCGGAGCCCGACTTGCGCGCGTGGTTCCTGCGCTCGCTGCCGATCATGGCCGGGTTCTCGATCGTCGTCGCGGACGATTGGTTCCTGCGCGCGGAAGGCACGCTCGTCGGAGCAGGTGCCGCCGCGACGCTCGGCTACGCGAAGACGCTCTTGCGCGTGCCGGTCGGCGTGTTCGGCCTGGCGGCCGGACTCGCGGCCTATCCGCTGCTCGCGCGGCTCGCGGCCGAGAAGAGGCACGCGGACCTGGGCGCGCAACTCTCGCGCGGCATCCGCGGCGTCGTCTTGCTCGCGCTCGCGTCGCAAGCCGTACTCGTCGCGGCCGGAACCGACATCACGAGCGTCGTGTACGGCCGCACGCGGCTCGCGCCGGAGGAGATCGCAGCTGTCGCCGAGGCGCTCTCGTTCTGTGCCCTCGGACTCGCGGCGTGGGCCGCGCAACCGTTGCTGGCGCGCGGGTTCTACGCGCTCGGGAACACGTGGATGCCGGCGATCCTCGGCACCGCAGTCGCGCTCGCCGCGTGGCCCGTCTACGGTCTCGCGCGCGAACGGTTCGGCGTGGCGGGACTGGCGGCGACGAGCGCGCTCGCGATCACGTTGCACGCGCTCGTCCTGTACTCGGCGCTCGCGCTGCGACTGCGACGAGAAGGCGCCGCGCGTCCCACGGGTCTCCTGTCGTTCAGCGCGCGCGCGCTGTCCGCGTTCGGCGTCGGCCTCGGAGTCGGCGTCGCGCTGTCCCGCGTTCTGCCCGAGGCCGCGACGACGTACGCTTCGGCGCTGCGCGCCGCCGCGATCACGGCGGGAACGCTGGCCGCGTTTGCCGGTACGGGCGCAGGCGTCGGCCTGTCCGAGATCCGCGAGGCGTCCGCACCGATTCTGCGCCGATGGCGCGGGCCGGCCCCGACTTGATTCGGCGGAGAACGGCGGCGAATTCGACGTGCCGGTCGTCGTGCGCTTGCGGAACTGAGAAGTGCGGGCCGTGCCGTAGGAGACCCGCGCCTTTTTCTCGTTCCGCATTGCCAGTCGACGCGTGCGACCACTCGGCGTGCGTGCGACGGCGCTCCGATTCCGTTCGGATCGGATGCAAGTCACGAGGCGCCGCGACGCCCAGAGGCGCACAGAGAGCTCCGTGGTTTCACGGAGCGAGCGCGCCAACCCGCTCAGTCGGCGGACGGCGAATCCAGTCGGTCGACCAAATCGCGAACTCGGTCGAAGTACTCCTCGTCCCGGTGTGCCTCGAGGACGACGAGCGTTCTCGGGCCAGAGACCCAGAACGTCGGCGGAGGCGGCGCCATGTCGGGTCCGGGGAGCTTCGTCGAGGGACGGGCGAGATGCTCGCGCAGCTTCGCGGCACTCGATTCGGCCGAAGGTGCCGGCCGCTCGACGGGACTCCATCTCTTCATCGCCGCGATACGAGCGTGGTCTCCTTCCTCGAGCTGCGCCGTCATCGGCACGCGCATGAGTTTCACACCGTCGGCCTTGTACAGGACGCAACCGCGCGACATCGCCTTCCAGAAGCTCGCCGCGTCGAGATCGTTCAGGGTTCGAGCGACATCGTGCGCATTCGCGTGCACGAGCCGGATCGACTCCGAGCCCGCGGGAGGACTGGGCTCGAGGCGTCGAATCGGGGGGTGCGTCGCGCACGAGGCGAGCCCGGCGAGAGCGAGCGCGATGACGCCGGACTTCATCGTGCTCTCACTTCGAAGCCGTGGAAGGCTGATCGAGCGCGCGGATCAGCTCGATCGCGCGCGTGAGCTCCGCTGCGTAACCTGGCGGCGTGGCGAGCACGATCGAGTTCGAGCGCGAGTCCGTCGTCAGCGACACGTGCACCGTTCCATCGGCAGCATGGTGACTGGCATGAGCCGAGCTCGTGCACCCACCAGCGCGGTCCTCGGGTGATCCGATCTTCGCGCCGTGCAGCATTCCGCACACGCGCGCGGCGACGAGTTGCGCCGGTTGATGCGTGAGCGGCACGACTTCGGCGTCTCCGAGGTTCGGGCGGTTGCGGTCCGGCGCCGAGCACGCGGCGACCGTGAGGAGGAACGAAGCGACGATGGCGGCTCTCATGGCAAGTCTCCTTCACACAGACAACGGACCGACGGCGACTTCGACGGCCGCGACGAGTATCCCGTCCCGCAACAGATGAATCGACTCTTGTATGTCGTCGTGCAGGAAGCGATCGCGCTCGAGCTTCGGAACGCGGGTTCGCAGGCACTTGTGCGCTGCATCCGCCCCTTTTCCCGCGCGCAAATCACCGTGGAACTCACGCGCCTGTGCCGCGCACATCCACTCGAGCGCCAGGATCACCTCGACGTTCGCGACGATCGAGAGCGCCTTACGCGCGGCCGTCACCCCCATCGACACGTGATCTTCTTGGTTCGCGCTGGTCGGGATCGTGTCCACGGACGCGGGGTGAGCGAGCGGCTTGTTCTCGCTGGCCAGCGCGGCAGCGGCGACTTGCACGATCATCATCCCCGAATTGAGCCCGGGCTTCGGCGTCAGGAACGCGGGCAGATGCGAGAGATCCGGGTTCACGAGCTGCTCGATGCGCCGCTCGGACACGTTGCCGAGCGTCGCCATCGACAGCGCGAGGTAGTCGAGCGCGACGGACAGCGGTTGACCATGGAACTGTCCGGCGCTGACGACCTCGTTGGTGTCCGGGAAAACGAGCGGATTGTCCGTCACTGAGGTGAGTTCGATCGCGACGACGGAGCGCACGTGCTCCAGCGCCGTGTGCACCGCGCCATGGATCTGCGGCACGCAGCGCAGCGAATACGGATCCTGGACGCGATCACAGTCCACGTGCGAGGCGAGCACTTCGGATTCCGTGAGACACACGCGCACGTTGCGCGCGGCGCGATGGTGTCCTGCGTGTCCCTTGAGATCCGCGATGCGGTCCGCGAACGGCTTCAGTGAACCGAGCAACGCCTCGATCGAGAGTGCTGCGATCGCGTCGGCACACTTCAGCGCGTTCTCGGCGCGCAGCACGGCGCACG
>Ga0163149_10001026_pt1 | contig 36225 bp, 23 predicted proteins | sample OliLakLV19MP5G1_FD_148604 | JGI IMG/M metagenome (GOLD analysis project Ga0163149, IMG submission 148604) | Freshwater microbial mat bacterial communities from Lake Vanda, McMurdo Dry Valleys, Antarctica - Oligotrophic Lake LV.19.MP5.G1 | ecosystem: Environmental > Aquatic > Freshwater > Lake >... | reverse complement strand
GATTTATACAACATTGCTCTACAGTGTCCCTTTGAAGGAGGAAATGCTGTGTGGCAGGCTCGTGTACTGATTTGGACAATTGAAAATAATTTATTTGAATTTCCTGATAACTGCAATCCTGAGCCTAGAAATATGTCGACAATGAATAACATAGCTGTCAAAAAATCTTCTGACTATAGTATATATCCTAATCCGAACACAGGAAGGATGGAAGTTGTCTATTCTTTGAAGTCACAGGAAGAAGGGTTTTTTGAGATTTTTGAAGTTACGGGCAAACGGATTGCATTATACCAATTATATGCAAATAAGCAAAAGCAAATAATTGAAAATGACAAGCTATCACCAGGTGTCTACTTATACAGCATACGCATTGATGGTGTTGTTGTAAAGACAGATAAATTAATCATTGTCAGATAATTATTGGTTTTTTATGGAAGCCTTTTGTAACTTTGTTATGAAAGGCTTCTTGGTTATCTTTCTGGAAAAATGAAAAAGGTATTTATTGCATTTTTATGTTTTAGTGGTTTTTTTGGCGCCAGATCGCAAAATTTGATTCCAAATCCTTCTTTTGAAGATACGGTGCAATGCCCGGATAATGCCGGACAAATTAGCTACGCAACCCCTTGGTATTCACCAACCGCTGGAACTCCTGATTATTTCAACTCTTGTGGACCAACCTTGGTTTCGGTTCCACTCAACGTTTGGGGATACCAGTATGCGAGAACTGGAAATGCTTATGCTGAAATTATGGTTTACACAAATGGTTCGTCTGATCGGGAGTATTTACAAGTTCAACTAATTGATACCCTAATAAATGGTAAGTTGTATTGTGTAGAATTTTTTGTAAGTCAATGTGGTATTAGTTCATTTTCTTCTCATACACCAATTGCAATAACGGAAATTGGGCTTTTATTTTCAAGCAATTCGATTATTTCCGGAACATTTTCGATATTACCATACACTCCTCAAATTGTTTCACCAGTTGGAGTTTATCTAAACGACACAACTCTGTGGATGAAAATTTTTGGTTTATATACAGCAACAGGAAATGAACGATATATTACAATAGGCAACTTTAAGAATGACACAAGTACCGATACTATTACTGTAGCAAACCCTGGAACTTTTGGTTTGAGTTATTATTATGTAGATGACGTAAGTGTTATAGATTGTGATTCTATAGTTGGAGTGAATGAACTTCCAAATAATTCAACAAATTTCAATGTTTATCCAAATCCTAACATGGGTACAATGGAAATATCCTATTTCTTAAACTCAAACGAAAATGGTGTTTTTGAAGTTTATGATGTTACAGGCAAGCGTTTGATGAATTATGTTCTTGATAAAAGTAGTACCATACTGAAAATTGAAAACAAAGAGTTATCTGCCGGAGTATATTTTTATACCATTCGAATCAACGAAAAAATAGTAAAAACAGATAAACTCATAATAATAAAATAATATTGCTTATTATGAAAGCCCTTTGTAAATTTGTACAAAGGGCTTTTTATTTTTAATTGAAATGAAAAAAATAATTTCTTTTTTCTTTTTTCTTTTTTCTTTTTTCTTCATACAGTCGCAAAACCTTGTTCCTAATCCAGGTTTTGAGATGTATGATACTTGTCCCTATAGTACAGGGCAAATAGATTTTGCTTCACCTTGGTTTTCGGCAAATACTTCTACTCCCGATTACTTTAATATTTGCAATAGCGGCATTTTTAATGTTCCAAACAATTTTTTGGGCTATCAACAAAGCAATAGCGGGCAAGCTTATAGTGGAATTACTTTTTATAATACAGGGGCAGGCAGTCCAAGAGAATATATCGAGGTGCAATTGATAGATACATTGAAGACAAATTCTATATACTGCGTAAGCTTTTATGTTTCTTTAGCAAATATTTCAAAATATGCTACAAGTAATCTTTCTGTCTATTTTAGTAATTCTATACTAAATAGTGGCAGTATGAATTATATTAATGTTATTCCTCAAATACAACATGATTCAAATAGTGTAATACTAGATACAACAAATTGGACTTTTGTTTCAGCCAATTTTGTTGCGTCTGGTGGCGAACGTTACTTGACAATCGGAAATTTTCGGCCAAATTCTACTTCAATCATCGACTCTATTTCTGGGAGTTTTCAACCAGACGCCTACTATTTTATAGATGATGTAAGTGTTATAGATTGTGATTCTTTGGTTGGAGTGCATGAGTATTCAAACAACGCAAATTTTACTCTTTATCCAAATCCAAACAATGGAACAATGGAAATATCCTATTTTTTAAACTCAAACGAAAATGGTGTTTTTGAAGTTTATGATGTTACAGGCAAGCGTTTGATGAATTATGTTCTTGATAAAAGTAGTACCATACTGAAAATTGAAAACAAAGAATTAGCGGCAGGGGTTTATTATTATAACATACGAATAAACGAAAAAACTATAAAAGCAGATAAACTGGTAATAATAAAATAATATTGCTTATTACGAAAGCCCTTTGTAACTTTGTATAAGGGGCTTTCTTATTTTTAATAAAATGAAAAAAATATTTTTTATTTTTTATTTTTTATCTTTTATTTTTTATTCACAAGCACAAAATTTAGTGCCTAATTGTAGCTTTGAAGATACTACACAATGTCCATATGATGGAGGGCAAATAAATTTCGCCCTTCCTTGGTATTCTCCAACTATGGGGACTACCGATTATTTTAATCAATGTGGCGTTTCTGGATTTGTAGGGGTTCCGTCTAACGTTCGCGGGTTTCAATTTGCTAGAACTGGGGATGCGTATATTTCATTTGCTGCTTATGGTTCGTCTTCCGGTTTTACTATTCGGGAATATGCACAAGTTCAATTATTAGATACTTTGGTCCAGGATAAAACTTACTGTGTTACCTTTTACTTAAATCATACTGGATTTAATCCAACTTACGCACCAATTGCTATTACTGAAATTGGACTTTTATTATCTAATAACCCGATTACATCAAGCAATGATCAACCTTTAAATTATATTCCTCAAATCAAATCTCCTGTTGGAGTTTATTTAAGTGATACAACACAATGGATTGAAATTTGGGGAACTTATACAGCTTTAGGAGGAGAAAAATTTATTACAATTGGCAATTTCAAAGATGATGCAAGTACGGACACTGTTATTATTGCTAATCAGGGATTTGACCCTCAAGGATATTATTACTTAGATGACATAAGTGTCATAGATTGTGATTCTTTAGTTGGAACTAGTGAATACTCTAGTAATTCAAATTTCAATTTATTTCCAAACCCAAACAATGGAAATTTTACATTTCAATATTCGCTTAAACAAAATGATAAAGGATATATTCAAATTTATGATGTAGCAGGGAAATTAATTGAATCAACTATTTTAGATCCTAAAATAAGCCAAGCCACCATAAATACAAATTTGAGCAAAGGAATTTATTTGTATCAGGTTGTTGTGAATGAAAAGATTGTGAAAAATGACAAAATTTTAATAGTCAGCGACAATTAATAAATCTTACACCAACATATTCCCATCCATCTCCTTCGGAATTTCAACACCCATTATTTTTAAAATAGTTGGAGCCAAGTCGGCTAACTTTCCTTCTTTCACTTTTTTATATACCGTATCAATTAAAATACAAGGAACAGGATTGGTTGTGTGAGCTGTATTTGGAGAGCCATCAGGATTAATCATGTAATCTGAATTTCCGTGATCGGCTATGATGATGAATGAATATCCGTTTTCAATTCCTGTTTCTACAATTCTTTTTGTACAAGCGTCCACTGTTTCAACAGCTTTTATTACTGCATTGTAATCACCAGTATGTCCAACCATGTCGGCATTCGCAAAGTTTAAACAAATAAAGTCGGGCCCTCCTTTTTTCAATTCAGGCAAAAGAGCATCTGTTAGTTCAACTGCACTCATTTCTGGTTGTAAATCGTAAGTAGCCACTTTTGGTGAAGGTGCCATGATTCTTTTTTCTCCAACAAATTCTTTTTCTCTTCCACCTGAAAAGAAGAAAGTAACGTGAGGATATTTTTCCGTCTCCGCAATTCTAAGTTGTGTTTTGCCAGCGCGCTCCAATACTTCGCCCAAGGTATTTACTAAATTATCTTTATCATAAAGGATGTGAACATTTTTAAAAGTCGCATCGTAATTTGTCATAGTCACATAATAGAGTGGAAGTGTTTTCATTCCCTGCTCCGGCATATCCTTTTGAGTCAATACTTGTGTAATTTCTCTGCAACGATCGGTACGGAAATTAAAACAAATCACCACATCATTCTCTTTTATTGTTCCAATAGGATTTCCGGATGCATCTGTATTTACAATTGGTTTTATAAATTCATCGGTAATCCCTTCAGCATACGATTCTTCAATTGCTGAAATAATATTTTGTGTTTTTTTGCCTTCTCCTTTTACTAATAAATCATAAGCAAGTTTAACACGCTCCCAACGTTTATCTCTATCCATCGCATAGTATCTTCCAATTATTGATGCTATTCTTGCGGAGCCAACTCCCTCTTCTTTGGAGAGGGTTGAGCTGAGGTCTTTGAGGTTCAAATGGGATTCCAAATTTTTCAAATATCCTAATCCGCTTTTAGGATCCGTATCTCTGCCATCAGTAAAAGCATGAATAAATACATTGGACAATCCTTTTGCTTTTGCTAAATCACATAAATGATGCAAATGTGCTTGTGAAGAATGTACACCACCTTCGGAAACCAATCCAATAAAATGAACGGCTTTGTTGTTCTTTTTCGCGTAATCAAATGCTTTTACTAATTCAACATTTGTATCAATTGTTTTTTCGCGAACAGCTTTATTGATAAGAGCAAAATCTTGATAAACAATCCGCCCTGCACCAATGTTGAGATGTCCTACTTCAGAATTCCCCATTTGTCCAATTGGCAAACCAACATCTTCGCCTGAAGTACGCAAGGTACTGTGAGGATATTTTTTATATAAACTATCTACAAACGGAGTGTTGGCATTTGCAATGGCATCGGATTTAGATCCATCACCAATTCCCCAACCATCTAATATTATTAATGCTACTTTTTTCATGTTACTTTATTTTCTAACTGTCATCCCGTGCCCCGACACGGGATCTCTCTGTTGTGGGTGCGACTCCTCATTATGAGATCCCATGTCGGGGCACGAGATGACGTTTAGTTGCGCGAGTTTCACTCGCGACTAAACGTCACCTCAAACACACTTCCTTTCGGAGCGTTATCTTTTACTACAATTACTCCGTTATGTTCTTCAACTAAATACTTTGTTATAAATAAACCCAAGCCTGTTCCTTTTGTTTTTCTTACTTCTTCATTTCCTACTCGATAAAATTTTTGAAAAACACTTTCTTTTTCTTCGTTTGAAATCCCTTCACCTTGATCAGCCACACTTAAAATTATTTTATCATTTTGTTTTTTTAAAGAAATAGTGATGGTGGAAGTTGCTGGAGAATACTTTACAGCATTTTCAAATAAATTTAAAATTATAGAAGGAAAACTTGTTCTGTCGATTTTCATTTTAATATTGGGTTCAATATTTAAAACTACTTTTTGAGAGTAGTTAAAAAGATTAATCGTTTGATTCATGCCTTCAGTAATGTATTCCGAAATATTGTATTCTTCCTTGTTTAGAGCAAAAACACTGTTTTCGATTTTTGCAGCAACTAAAATGTTTTCCACTAAATTATTTAATCGTTCGGTATCACTAATTGCGTTAGCGATAATTTCTTTTTGTTTGGTGCGATCCAATTCATGCTTTTGCAAAGTTTGCAATTGCAGTTTTGTAGAAGCGATTGGAGATTTTAATTCGTGTGTAACGGATAGTATGAAGTTTTTCTGTTGTTGAGCCAGTGCTGCTTCTTTCTTTAAGGTCTTGCGAATTTGATATCCTCCCAAAAGTAATAGGAATACAAATACAGCTCCTTCGCTTGAAATCATTAACCAGCGTTTGTGTAATCTTTCATTCAATTCATTGCCCCTCAAAATAATTTCTTCTGGACTTTCTTCCTTTAAAAGATTGATTTCTGTTTTTAAACGAACATTCTCAGTATTGAGCTGAAACATCGAATAGGTCCACCACGAAAACTGTAGAAATACATAAACCAACAAAATGTAAAACCAAAACAAAGGTTTTGATTTTTTAGGTGTGGAATTCATAGTGCAAAGGTAAGAAAAAAGCTTAATACAACTGAACCAGGGCTTTCTTGGTGATACAGTCTGCGAAATACCAATCCCTGCTTGTTTTCGAGAATTCAATGTTTTCGAAAGCCACAAAAAAATAGACTATTTAAATAGAGGAGTTGATATTTGAACAAAAGTTTCGCATTAAACATCAAAAAACAATTTTACAATTATCTAACAATCAGAATTAGACTAACGGTATGATAAATTAACATATCAATTTTTCTTCTCCACATTGGTTTTTAAAGTAAAACTTTCAAACTTATTAAACTCGATGTTAAGAATTATTTTCGCTATTAGTTTATAAAGTTGATTTGGATTTCACTCAATCATAATATGCTTTTTATTTGTTATTAATGACAATGTTTCATTTTTGCATCGAATAAAAAATTATTTACAACAATAATTAATATTAGAAATTAAAATAATTTATCTAAAACAATATGAAAAAAATTACTTTATTCTTAGGCTTCTTATTTGTGTCTACAGTTATTCAGGCACAAAATGGATTAGAGGATATCATTGTAGAAAAATATTACATCACTGATGCGAATGATGCAACAGCTGATTTAACAGATGGCGTTTTGCCTGTTGGTTCTACAACATATAGAATTTACGTAGACATGCTTCCTGGTTATAAATTTCAAGCTGCTTTTGGTGTTCCCACACATGAATTAAAAATTGCGACAACCACACTTTTTTTTAATAACGAAGATAGAGGTGCAACAACACCAACGTATACAAAAACACATGCAAAAGGAAATACAGTAATGTTGGATTCATGGTTATCAGTTGGCGCTGCTTGTGTTGGTAATTTTGGAGTTCTTAAAACAGAAGATGACGGTGTTCTTACTGTTGTTAACAATGATGGACTTTTACAAAATACAAATCCTTTAGCAGGTATTCCATTAACTACAGAAGATGGTCTTATGCTTGGATCACCTCAAGCGGTAACTACAGTTGGTATTACAACCGAAATTGCAATGTTTGATAATCAAAATGATGGAACAAATGGTCCGGTGTTTTCTACATTTAATGGATCTTGGGCTTCTCTTATCGGGTCAACAGGGTTTGATCCAGTTTTAAATCAAGTTTTAATTGCACAAATTACTACGAATGGTGTTTTTTCATTTGAATTGAATATTCAGATTGGAACACCTACTGGTGGAGTTGAACAATACGTAGCTTTAAGTCCTACTGGAGCCGAAATTCAAATACCAAGTCTTATTTACCCCGATTTAACAACAAGTGTAAATGATTTGGCACAAGCTAATGCTTTTGTAAATATTTACCCTAATCCTGCTAAAGATTTATTGTGGATAGACATTTCGAATTCGAAAAGCACCAATAACAATTATTCTATCTATGATGCCAAAGGAAGTTTGTTGGCTCAAAAAAAATTAGAAGAAATTTCACATAAGTTTAATGATAGTGTTGATATTTCATCATTTCCACAAGGATTGTATTTTGTTGTGGTATCATTGGATGGAGTGGTCACTTCTAAAAAAATAGTTATAAATTAATTTCGCTCTCTTTTTTTGTAGCATTTAAATGAAAAAAACACTTTTAGTATTGTTAGTAAATTTCATTTTATGTTCTTTTTCTTACTCCCAAGGAACAATTAGAGGAAAGGTTACCGATGAAAATGGTGAAACACTTATTGGTGTTACCATTGTTCTTAAGACAGATATGTCGAAAGGAACCACTACCGATTTAGATGGAAATTACACATTAAAAATAGCTACGGCAGCACCGCAGGTGTTAGTAATTTCCTATGTTAGTTTCCAAACAATCGAAGAAACAGTAAATCCTCTAAATGATGAAATTTTGATAAAAAATTTCGTTCTTCCTTCGGCAGCAAAATCCCTCGTTGAAGTTGAAGTGGTTTCCAAACAGATAAAAGCAAAGGAGTACTATATGGAAAACATAAAGAAGAAATCGGCAACTACGATTGATTATGTTTCTTCTGAAACGATGAAAAAAACAGGGGACAATAATGTCACTGCTGCAATTGCTCGTGTATCTGGCGTTTCAACAAATGGTAGTTTTATTACAGTTCGGGGAATAGGAGATCGTTATGTAAAAACAACTATTAATGGTGCACAAATTCCTACACTTGACCCTTTTACAAATAATATTAAGTTAGATTTATTTCCTGCCAGCTTGGTGGATAACATTGTAATAACAAAAACGGCAAGTCCTGATTTGCCTGGCGATTGGACAGCAGCTTATATTTCTGTTGACACAAAAGATTACCCAGAAGAAATGTCTGTAAATATTGAAACAACAATTGGATACAATAATCAAACAAGTTTTAAAAATGTTTTGGCAAATCAGACCAGTTCAACTGATTGGCTCGGCTATGACAAAAATTTTCGTGATCGAGATCATAATTCTTTTGTAAATGTGAACGTACAGCCAACCCAATATCAAGAACTTGTAGCTTTAGGTTTATCAGATTTTTATAAATCAATGGGTGTAACACAAAGTTGGGGCGAAGGGACTACTGCTGGCGAGACGTACTTCAAATTAGGATTGGTGGAATTAGGCCTTTTGGAACCTGCATTGTTTAACGATCCAATAGCCGTAACCAATGCAAAAAATGCTTATTTGAATGGGCCTTATAAAGATAATGCTTATCGAATAATAAATGCAAATGCTGCAAAATCAGGAAAATCTTTTCCCAACAATTGGAATACATTTTCCAAAAGGGCTCCTTTAAATTTTTCTCAAAGTTTTAGTGTAGGGAATCAGGAAAAACTTTTTAACCGCACAATTGGATTTATTGCCGGGTTCCGTTACGGCAGCTCTATCCAATACGATCCACACTCAATTTCTCAAAGAACTATTTTAACTGATTTAGATAGTGATGGCAATCCTTTAACGGATCAACGTATTAACCAACAATTTGTAAAGTACACAAATGGTTGGAGTGCATTAATTAATGTGGCTTATAAATATAGTTTAAACCATAGCATATCACTTTTGTTTATGCCAAATTTTACCGGAATAAATAATATCAGAGACGGTGTGGATGAGAATGAAAATTTTATTTACTACTACACATTTACAAAAAGTCAATTTTATGAACAACGCAAGCAAATGGTTTACCAACTTAAGTCAGAGCATTATTTTCCTCGACCGAAATTGAAAATTGATCTACAATCTTCATATAGCAGGGGAAAAAGTAGCGCTCCTGATTTTAAAAATTTGGAATACTATGCAGATAGAGATTTAGCATATCAGTTTGATAAAACATTGGGCTCCGTTAGACGTGATTATAGATATTTATCTGAAAATATTTTTGATTCAAAGTTGTTTGCTGAAATTCCCATTAGTGAGAAAGCAGGTTTGGCAAGAAAAATAAAATTTGGAGGCGCCTATCAAAACATTAATAAAAAATTTGATCAATATGATTATTTTTTAAAACTAAACAATGGAGCTTTGTATGAAATTCCTAACAATGATTTAGATCAATATTTTTCAATTGATAAGTTTGATATTCAGACAAATTCTTTAAATGGAAATCATCAAAGCATCGATTTGTACTACGAACGATTCGATGGTCCATCCAATCATACAATCGGACATAGCAACATAACTGCCGCTTTTGTTTTGCTCGACTACACACTTTTTCCTACTTTGCGTGTTTCTGGAGGTGTTCGAGCTGAAAAAACAGAAATATTTACAGATGTTTTTCTGTACGATTCACTGGGATATGGAAGGAATGATCCAAGAAGAAGACCTCAAGGGGAATCATTTGTTGTTAACCCTGGATCAATAAATAAAGTTAATTATTTGCCAAGCATTAATATTATCTACAAACTTAAAAAGAGTGAATTCGCACCAATAAATTTAAGATTAAACTTTAGTCAAACGATTGCTCGTCCAAGTATCAGAGAGTATTCAGAAACAATAGTAAGAGACTATGAATTAAATGCCGATGTTTTTGGAAATGCTGATTTAAAGATGGTAGAAATAAATAATTATGATTTGCGATTGGAATCATTTTTTAAATCCGGAGAAAACGTATCAATAAGCTTTTTTTATAAGGATTTTAAGAATCATATTGAGCAAGTAAGCTCTAACATTGGATTTACATGGACAAATGCTGAAAAATCAAGAGTGCTGGGAGTTGAGTTGGAAGGCAAAAAGAAAATTACCAAACGATTAGAATTCAGAGCAAATGTTTCGTTTGTAGATTCCCGTTCAGAAATTATTGAAAAACAATTGAGTGTTTCTAATGGAGTTAGAACTTGGTACCCAACGGATACTGTTACGCGAAAAATGTTTGGTCAAGCTCCTTTCGTAATAAATGGAATTCTTAGTTATTCACTTGATAGTATTGGACTAGTAACAACACTTAGTTATAATGTTCAAGGTGCAAGACTTGTATTAACATCAACAGATGGCGCTCCCGATGTGTATGAGATGCCACGTCATTTATTAGATTTTAAAGTATCTAAAAAAGTTGGAAAGCATTTCAATATTAGTCTTACAATTAGAGATATTTTAAATTCTCCAATTAAAAGATCATATAAATATGATGAGGGTTATCTGTTGGATTTTGACAGTTACCGTTATGGAACAAGTTTTATTTTAGGAATTTCATATAAATTATAAAAGTTAAATTGTTTTGCCAATGAAATTAACTTATTTGATAGTAGTATCTTTTTTCTTTTTTTCTTTTTCACTCCAGGCGCAAATTGAAAAGGTGATTGTGGAAAAGTACTACATTTCAGATTCTATAGACGAAACGGACACGACTGGCAGTGTGCTTCCAGCTGGTTCTATAACCTATAGAATATATATTGATTTAATGTCTGGTTCAAAAATTAAAAAAATATATGGTGATGTTAATCATCCTTTAAGAATTTCAAGTACTACTACTTTTTTTAATAACACGGTTGATGGACAGAGTTTCGCAAAAGATTTTAGCAAGAATAGATATTTAGAAAATACTGTTGCATTAGATACTTGGCTTACTTTAGGGCAAACAACCAAAGTTGCTGCAAAAACATATTTTGGAATTTTAAAAGATCAAGATACGGATGGCTCATTCATTGGAGGCGTAAACAATGATGGTGGGAGTGCTGCAATTTCTTCAGGGTTAATGACAAATAACAATCTGCTTGCAGGAATTCCGTTAACTTCAGCAGATGGAATGGATACACTGATGGTTATTCCAACATCATGGGCAAATTATGGAATTGTTGATTTGGTCTCTGGTATTGATTCTACCATTTTTGGTTCAGTTGTGCTAGATTCACAATTTGTTAGTTACGATGCGGGGCTTCAATGTTCAGGTGCAATGGGTGTAATTCCAGATAGTAATCAAGTATTGGTTGCTCAACTTACAACTACTGGTGATATTTCATTCGAACTTAATTTAGAAGTAGAACAATTTGATGGAGTAAATACTACCGTTGTAAAATATGTAGCGAATGATAGTATACTTTTGTCAGATGAATTAATTAGTCCGTTTTTAACTTATCCTCCTTTATGCGGATGTCTGGATCCTGATTATTTGGAATATAGTAACAGTTATTCCTGTGCAAATAATAGCTTGTGTAATACATTAATAGTATTTGGTTGTATGGATACGTTAGCTTGCAATTATAATGCTTCCGCAAATTTTAATTTGCAAACTGTTTGCTGTTATATTGGATATTGTAATGATTTGGATATTGCAGTTGTTTGCCCTTCTTTACCAGTTGAAGAATCTTTTAATGACATAGCTCTTGAGATTTATCCCAATCCAACGCAAAGCTTACTTACGTTGGATGTTTCTTCAAATATAGAAAGTGATGCAAAGTATACAATTTATGATTCATTTGGCAGAATGGTGAAAGCAGGGGAAGTGCCAATTGATACTACTTATACACTAGATGTTAGGGATTTAGCAAATGGATTATATTTGATTCGCGTATCCGTTGATGATATTTTCTCAGGAAAATATTTTATTAAAACTAATTAATGCACTATAGTTATGCATACAAAAATGAAGCCTATGTTTAATGAAATAATAGATATGTTGGTAAAATCGATTTATTCATTTGTGGTTTTTGTTTTTATTATGACCTTCTTAACCTGCTGTAAGAAAAAAGAAGAAGCGCTTCCTGTCAAGGAAACTGGCATAGTAACGGATATTGAGAACAACACTTACAAAACGATAAAAATTGGTAATCAATGGTGGATGGCAGAAAATTTAAAAGTGACAAAATTTAGAAATGGTGTATCTATAGCTCAAAATCAAAATGCTGGGGATTGGCAAAGTGTTAGTTCATCATCATATTGTATTTATGATAATAACACCACTGCACCAGGATTATTATATAATTTTTATGTTGTAGTCGATACAAATATTGTTGCACCTATTGGTTGGCATGTTCCTTCTGATGAAGAATGGAAAATACTAGAGAAAAATTTAGGAATGAGTTCGTCAGAAGCAGATAAAGTAAGTTGGAGAGGAAATGATGAAGGAGAAAAATTAAAGATTGAAGCACCGCAAGGTTGGACAACTTATGGAGATGTTTGGGCTACAAATGAAAGTGGATTTATGGCTCTTGCTGGAAGCTGTAGACTTTTTAATGGAACATGGGGTAGTCCTGGTTTATTTGCAACTGGGTTTTGGTGGACGTCTACTTCAGCTAGTAATGATGGCTGGTATCGATATTTAGATTATAAAAAAACAAATGTGTTTAGATTTTACGCACCTAAAAATTATGGATTTAGCATTCGTTGCGTAAAAGACTAATAAATCGCATTGCATTACTTCTTTTTGTTTCAATTCTCTTGAAGTAATTTATTGTTTCAAATATTTTCATGCATTTATCTGTGCGAGAACAAATATTCTCTTGAATAATTTCTTCAAAAATTTCAGCATAAATATTATTTTATGGTTTGTTAACATTTCAGTCGCTCTTGAACTGTCAATAAAATTAGACATTTATGGCGTTTCGTGTTCTTTAGTAACCCGTTTAGGAATTTTTATTTAACGTAGAGATAAATTTTTATTTTAAAATTTTCATTCTCGTGTTAAATGTATTTTTTATTTACTGATTATCAATAACCTAAAAGTTAGACACATATAATAATTTGATAAGTATATATTTCTCCCTTGCTGAATTAATCACACAATATTTGCATCGTCAATTTAATCAATCATTTTTAAACCAACTAAAACAAAAAACAAAAAACAAAAAATGAAAACAAAAAAAACAATTTCAAAATTAGTTGCTACAGCAGCGGTTGCTGTTGCTTCTATTGCGCCAAGTTTTGCTCAGTCAAACCTAGGTGAATCTTGCGGGTGTCCAGCTGTGGCATCTAGACCAACCGTTCTATTGTCAACATTAACAAATGTTGCAACAGGTGAATTACTTGCTTCAAGTACTATTTTAACTTGCGACAAAACTTGGATCTTAGATGACAAAGTTTATGTAGGCGATGGAAAATCTTTAACAATTAATCCAGGAACAGTTATTAAAGGAAGATTTGTAGCTTCTGGTGTAAATGCAAATGCACTTATTGTTGCTAAAGGCGGAAAAATTTTCGCTAATGGAACAGAAGCTTGTCAAATTGTTTTTACTGCTGAAGCAGATCCAATGGATGGAACTTATGGAATCCTTAACAAAGGTCAATGGGGTGGTGTTGTAATGTTAGGAAAAGCAACTAATAACTTAACTACTGCTAATACACTTTCTACAGGTGTAAACGGTGTTGGTTTCATTGAAGGATATCTAAGTAGTGAGCCGTTAAACCAATTTGGTATGCCGGTTGGATCTACTGATGATAATGATAATTCAGGAGTTATGACGTATGTTTCAATTCGTCATGCTGGTGCTATTGTTGGTACTGCTAACGAATTAAATGGTCTTACTTTAGGTTCTGTTGGTAGAGGTACTACTTTACACCACATCGAAATCGTTTCCAACTTAGATGATGGAATCGAATTTTTTGGTGGTACAGTTGATTTAAAATATGCTTCTGTATTATTTAATGATGATGATGGATTTGATTGGGATTTAGGATGGTCAGGAAGAGGTCAATTCTGGGCTGTTGTTAAAACAGATCAAGGTACTGCAGCAGGTGGAGATAATGGTTTTGAAAGTGATGGTGATGATAATAAAATCAACGCTTCTCTGCAATCAAATCCACAAATTTACAATGCTACTTTTATTGGGTCTAACAACATCAACGGAAATCTTACTCAAAAAGGAGTTGGACTAATGGCAAAAGAACAAACTTTAGGAACAATCCGTAGTTCTGTCTTGGCTAACTATAAAGTTGGAGCTGACTTTAAAAATGATGGAACTCGTCCAGGTAACGATGCTTACGACAACTGGATTGCTGGTACATTAAAAGTGGAGTGTAACACATTTATTGGTAACACTGCTTTGTTACATGTAAATGGAGTAGTTGCTGCTGCAGGTGGTGCTGACGAAACTAAATTTTTCACTGATGGAAATATTACTGCTGCATCAGTTGCGGGATTTGATTTTCTTCATACAATGAACACATCTACAAATGCTGTTTCTGATACTTATGATGCAAGCCCAAATCCAGCTTTAGTATCTACTTGTACTCCTCCGGCTGATGGTTTCTTTACATCAACAAATTACCGTGGTGCTTTTGAAGCAGGTAAAAAATCTTGGTTATCTAACTGGTCTATTAATGCTTTATATGATACTGAAAATGGGTTGGTTCCTTGTCCTACTGACATCAACGGTGATGGTAGTACAAACAATATTGACTTCTTACAATTATTAGGTCAATTCAACCAATCTTGCGATTAATTTAAAAACATCTACTCTCAAACAACTAAAAAATAGTAACACAAACAAACCACAAAAAAATTAAAAAATGAAAACAAAAAAAATCTTGTTGGGCTTTGGTCTTGCCTTACTTGGTACTTTCGCCCACGCACAAGGGTTAGAAAATGTCATTGTAGAAAAGTACTACGTCTCCAATGCAGCTGATGCTGCGGGAACAATCGGAACTCTACCAGTAGGTTCTGTGACTTATAGAATTTATGCAGATATGTTGCCTGGTTACAAATTCCAAGCACTTTATGGTGTGCCTGCTCACACATTACAAATTACTTCTACCACCACTTTTTTTAATAATGAAGACAGAGGTGCAACTACATCAAATGCAGTTCCTTCTGCACAGTTGAAAAACAACTCGGTAGCATTGGACTCTTGGTTTTCTACCGGAGCTGCTGCACCAGGACAAATGGGTGTTCTTAAAACAGAAGACAATGGTCTTGCTAATCTTTTGCCAATTGTATCTAACCCAATGTTAAAAAATGTGGATCCAACTGCTGGAATCGCATTAAGCGTTCAAGATGGTATTATTACAGGAACGCCTGAAGCTGTTTCATTTGTTGGACTTTCAACAGAGCTTGATGTATTTGATGCATTAAGTCAAGTAGGCGGTTCATTTGTAACAACAAATGGATCAATTGCTTCTTTGAGTGGATCTGTTGGGCCTACTGCTACTAACAGAGTATTGATTGGACAATTTACTACTAATGGTGTTTTTGGATTTGAATTAAATATTCAAATTGGAACTCCAACTTTAGGAGTAGAAAACTACGTTGCTAGAAATCCTGTTGGTGCAGAAATTTCTATCCCAAGTTTAATTTTAGCTCCAAATTTACCTCCAACGGTTTCAATTACTTCTCCTATTACTGGAGTGAACGTGATCACTGGATCTTCTGTTACTTTTAATGCTTCTGCATCTGATTCTGACGGAACAGTTTCTCAAGTTGAATTTTTTGATGGTGTTACTTCTATTGGTGTAGATAACACTACTCCTTATTCAATTAGCTGGGTAAGTACAACTGGTACTCATAATATCACTGCTAAAGCAACTGATAATATTGGATCTATCGGAACATCCGCTGTTGTAGTTGTAAACGCTGCACTAAATCAGGCGCCTACAGTTTCTGTTTCTGCACCTGCAACTGCTGCAGTTGGTAGTTCAGTAAGCATTACTTCTGTTGCAAATGATATTGATGGAACCGTTTCTCAAGTTGAATTTTTTGTTGACTTAGTTTCAATCGGAGTAGATAATACTAGTCCATACAGTATTAACTGGACAGCTGTTGTTGGAGTTCACTCTATCAAAGCTGTAGCAACGGATAACTTATCTGCAAGCACAAACTCTTCTACTATTTCAATTTCTGTTGCTGCTAACATTCCTCCAACTGTTAGTATCACTTCTCCAACGAGCAGTGCTACATATACAGCACCTCAGGTTGTAACAATTGATGTTTCTGCAAGTGATCCTGATGGAACAGTTGCTCAAGTTGAATTTTTTGTTAATGCTGTTTCTATTGGAACAGATTTAACCTCACCTTATTCAATCAATTGGACAAGTGTTATTGGTTCTGCAAGTATAACTGCTAAATCAAGTGATAATGCTGGTGCTGTAACAACTTCTTCTGCTGTGGTTCTTTCAATTGCAAATCCATTTGCTCTTCCATACGATGTAGGTTCAATTACTGAAACATGTCTTCCAACAACTTTTTGTATTCCAGTTACTGCAGAGGATACAGTTGATAACGTAATTGGTTATGACTTAGTAATGAATTATGATGTTACTAAAGTTACTCCTACTGGTGTAATTACTTTGGCCCCCGATTTAATCAACCCAGGGTTTGTTGATGTTTCAAATAGCATTGACGGTGTGAATGGTATCATTTACATTTCTGTATATTTTAACACTACAGCTCCTGTAACGGCCGAATTTAATGGTATCGGAGAATTATTTTGTGTTGAATTTACAAAAACTGCTTCTTTCGGTTCAGTTGATACTTCTGTTGTTTCTGTTTCTTCATTGCAAGAAAGTTACTTCATCGGTGTTTCTTCAAAATTAGTTGATGCAGGTGAGTACATCACATACCGAGATACTATATTTAATGCGTCATTAAGATTCTGGTTAGATAATAGTGCAATTAAATACAATTTAGCTAACCCGAACGACTTCTTGATTACTAATGTTTTTGGTAATGATGCTGCTTGTGCAACTCAATCATTAACTGCAGTACAACCTGATTTATTTGGTAACTTCACTTATAGCCTTACAAATGGTCTTGATGTAAACATTGAAAGAGACATACTTGCTACTACAAGTGTATTGCCAGTTGTAAACGGATTTGATGCATTACAAGCAAGAAAATTATTGATCTTTGATCCAACTTTTGTTCCTAACATTTTCCAAGCTATTGCTATGGATGTTAACACGGATGGAGTAATCAGTGCTGGTGATGTTTCTCAAATTAACCAAAGAGCTGTATTAATCATCCCGGAATTTAAACAAGCATGGAATTATTCTGCTGCTGGTATTTCTAACGGTGAATTATCTAAAGATTGGTTATTTGTTGATTCAATAAGATTAGCGACTGATGCTACATATGCAATTTCAGCAACCTTCCCAGCTAATGATGGAGTTGGATTCTCTAAATACAGAGTTCCAGTTGTTCCTTTCTGTTTACCAGTTACAGTTACAGGTTTTTCTACTTGTCCTTTAATTACATCTGAAACTTACAAAGGTATCATGTTAGGTGACATCAACGGAAACTATGCTTCTATTGCAAATAATGGTTTAATTAAAGCAGTAGAAACTACTGATAAAGTAATTTTTGATTTATCAAATGCTGTTATCACTGGAAATGTTGTAAACATCCCTGTTTCTATTTCAGCTGCAAACCCAATTAACTCATTGGATTTCTCTTTGGAATTGAACAACGCTGAATTAGCTTACAATTCTATTATCAGCCATTCAACTTCTATGGATGCATTGGATAATTTAAATGCTGCCGATAATACTTTAAGATTTACTTCTAACAGCTTAATAAATTATGACATCACTGCTCCTGTAGTATCACTTAGTGTTACGATGTTAAACGGACAAGTAAGTGCTACAGACTTGATGTCAGTGGTAGGTTATTTAAATGGTGAAGAAGTAACTACAGAAGTTGTTGGAGCTCTTGCTACAGGAATCACTTCTATTAATAACGATAATTTAGTTGCAATTTATCCAAATCCTACAACAGGAATTTTAAATGTTGTAGCTGCTGAAAACGCAACTGTACAATTATTAGATGTTACTGGAAAAGTTGTAATCTTGCAAACAAATGTAACTGCAAACGATAAACAAGAAATCAATGTTGAAAATCTTGCTAACGGTATTTACATGTTAAGGGTGTCTAATTCAAATTTCGTTTCAATGAAAAAAGTTGTTATCAACAAATAATCATTTAACGAATTATATCTAATTACGGTTAGATTTTATGAAATACAGGGTCGCAATCTTCGGGTTGCGACCCTTATTATTTCCTTATTGTTAAGAAGGGTTTAATTAAAAAAAATAGTAAACAGAATGTTAAAATATTGTAGCGAGTAATCCTTTAAATCTCTAATATAATTGACTTTATGATAATGTTTGAATAAAGAAATTCGTACGTATTTGTTGTAGGTTTATACCCATAAATGCTGCCCAAAAGGATTAGAAATGATAAAAACTGTATTGATATCTATAATTGTACTTTTTGCAAGTTTTGTTTTAAGCGCCCAAGTTTTAACTTCCACAAATAGTAAGCCTTCCTCATTAAACAGAACGGTAGATGCAAACGACTCTGTTATTTTTGACCTTTCAAATGCAATTGTTACATCTACTTATATTGATATTCCTGTTTTTATTAAATCAAATGATGTAATTAATGCACTCGATTTTGAATTAAAATTTAATGAGACAAAATTGACATATGATTCTATTATCATCTACAGAAGTTATTTGTCTGGACTTGCTTATTTTAATCTTTCGGATCGATTTTTACGATTTACTTCCAGTAGTTTAACCACAATTGATAATGACAGCATCCTTATAGCTATTCGATTTGTTTTACCAAATGCCTGCACACAAATCAATAGCTCCGATTTTAACACCATTACTGTTTACTTAAATGGTGATCCCTGCAGTTACCGTGTTACCAATTCATCACAGTATATGCCTCTTGCGGATTTTGCCAATACTGCAATTTGTTCCGGGACGAATGTAATATTTACAGATGCCACATTTATCTCCGGTGGATTTATCAATTCTTGGCTTTGGGATTTTGGTGACGGAAGTGTTTCTACACTTCAAAATCCAACCACTAATTATGTTACGTCAGGGTCTTATATCGTTGAATTAATAGTAACATCTAATTCAGGCTGCACAGATACGATTACAAAACCTGTTGTCGTAAACAGCTCGCCAGTTGCTAGTTTTACTTATGCACTAAACACAACCATGGATACTGCTTCTTTTACAAATACATCCAGCATTCCTTTTGGTACGATTATAAATTGGGATTGGGATTTTGGTGATGGAAATTTCAGCACAATCCAAAATCCGATTCATGACTATACTTCTCCAGGGACATATATTGTTACACTAACTTCTGTTTCTGACTCAGGATGTGTAAACAATTTTTCAGATACCCTTTATATATCTGCAGCAGGAATTACTGCTATCAGCAATGATAATTTTGTTACGTGTTATCCAAATCCTTCTTCTGGAATCTTATATGTAACGGTTTCTGAAGATGTAACTGCCGCTGTTACTGACATTTTAGGAAAAGTAATTCTTTTGCAAGCAAATGTTGTGGCAAACAACATTCAAAAAATCAACCTTGAAAACATTTCCAATGGTGTTTATCTATTAAAAGTCTACAATCGAAATTTTATTTCGACAAAAAAAATAATTATTAACAAATAATAAATTGTACAACAATGAATCAGTTAGAATCAATAAAAGGGTTTAAGTATTTAGGAATAGCGTTGTTTCTTTTAAGCCTGTTGTGTTATGTTTTAGAGAACGCTTAGTTTTCAGACTGACATAAATTTTATTAAAATAGATATGTTGTTTTTATTATTTAAAACAATGCACAATAGACTATATTATAATGTATGTGTAGATACAATACTATTTCTTTGTTTCTATGATTGCATATATTGAAAACAGAAAAATGAAAATTAAATTACTAATAGTTGTATTTTTTATATTTGGGGCATACAGCTCTCAAGCTCAAATGGGTGGAAGAGTAATTGATGCTAATGATTCTGTTATTTTTAATTTATCCAATGCAATTGTAACAGCTACTTATATTGATATTCCTGTATATATAAAATCTACAGATGTAATTAATGCATTGGATTTCGAATTAAAATTTAATGAAACAATTTTAACATTCGATTCTATTATTAGTTACAGAAGCTATTTGTTGGCACTTGCAAGTTTTAATTTATCCGATAGATATTTGCGTTTTACTTCAAGCAGTTTAACATCAATAGAAAAAGATACTCCATTAGTAGCCATTCGTTTCAATTTAATTAATCCGTGTGTGCAGGTCAACAAAACAGATTTTTTTAACATTACAACCTATTTAAATGGAGACCCTTGTGGCAAACGAGTAACAGATGCTACAAGTCACTTGCCGATTACTAATTTTAATTATAGTTCACTTTGCTCTGGCACAACTGTCAGTTTTAATAATACAACAACTATATCTGGCGCAACTATAAGTTCGTTGTTTTGGGATTTTGGAAATGGATTTACCTCTACCCTTGCAAATCCCATTACATCCTATTCCATTTCTGGAAATTATACAGTGTCATTAATTGCCACTGCAAGCACTGGTTGTAAGGATACAATGATACAACTCATTCATGTAAATGATTCTCCAATTTCAAATTTCGCTTATCTTTTTAATTGTACCATAGATAGTGTTTTTTTTACAAATACCTCAACCCTTTTAACGGGAGGTTTTGCCAGTTGGAGTTGGACTTTTGGAGATGCAACTTCTAGCATCATACAAAACCCATCACATAATTATGCATCAGGTGGAAGTTTTATTACAACACTCACAGCTGTTTCCGATTCTGGTTGTTCACATACATTTATCGACACAATATTTTTAAATAAACCCACGGCTGCATTTTCTTCTACAAGCGGATGCCCTGGAGCTCTAATAAATTTTATTGACAGCTCCTATTTTTCTTCAGGTACAATAACTGGGTGGCAGTGGTATTTTGGTGATGGAGCTACAAGCACCTTGCAGAATCCTACACACATTTATGCAACTTCAGGTACTTATAATGTAAGTTTGGTGGCATCCTCAAGTGTTAGTTGTGCAGATAGTGTTTTTCAAACAATTTTTATTGATAGCAAACCCATCGTAAATTATGGAGCAGATGTTTTATCAGGATGCCAGCCCTTGTTAGTAAGTTTTTCAGATTCCTCGATTGCATCTATCGGTTCAAATTATTATTGGGATTTTGGAGATGGTTTTATTTCCACTTTGCAAAACCCAACACATACCTATTTAAGCAGTGGAACATATACCGTTAAATTAATTGTTACTACCAGCGGAGGGTGTTCAGATTCACTCATAAGCATTTCATATATTAATGTGTATAGCTTACCAGTTCCTGATTTTTCTTTTGCTGATGGATGTAGTGGATCAATTACCAGTTTTAATGATAGCTCAACTGTTTCAGGAGGATCTATTATTTCATGGGATTGGTATTTTGGTGATGGTAGTTTAAGTAGTTTACAAAATCCTACTCCTGTTTATGCCACTTCAGGAACTTACACCGTAAATTTAATTGTTGCATCAAATCAAGGTTGTTCCGATTCTGTTTCACAGCTAATTGTTATTGATGGGGCACCCGTTGTAAAGTTTGGCGCTGACAACTTATCGGGGTGTATGCCTTTATTAGTTGATTTTACCGACACTTCAATTACGGCAATCGGTTCTTCTTATTTGTGGAAATTCGGTGATGGTGGCACTTCGGTTATACAACATCCAACTTATACGTATCTACTTAGTGGTGTTTATACAGTTAAACTTATTGTTACAACTCCGGCTGGTTGTATCGATTCTCTTACAAAAGTTGCTTACATAAATGTAAATAGTACACCCGTTGCAAACTTTCCGGCACCAAGCGGATGTTCAGGAACTACCTTAAGTTTTACTGACAACTCTACTATTTCTTCCGGAACAATTACTTCGTGGGATTGGGATTTCGGAAATGGAAATTCTAGCACCTTGCAAAATTCATCTTCCCTTTATACTTCTTCAGGAACATATTCAGCAACACTCATAGTCATTTCTGCGCTTGGATGTGCGGATACTCTTCTACAAACAATAACAATTGATAGTAAACCGATTGTAAAATTTGGAGGTGATACGTTATTAGGTTGCGCCCCGTTGGTCGTTAATTTTGTTGATTCATCTATTACTGCGGCTGGATCTACTTATTTTTGGAATTTTGGTGATGGCGGTATATCTGTTTTGCAAAACCCAACACATACTTATTTAGTAAGTGGTATGTATTCAATAAAATTAGTTGTGTCAACACCCGGAGGATGTATCGATTCACTAACAAAAATTAATTATGTTATTGTTCAAAATTCTCCTATTGCACTTTATACTGCATCACCTACTACCGCACTCTTGCCTAATGCTACTATCACTTTTACAAATCAATCCATTGGAGGGCTTACCTGGTTGTGGGATTTTGGTGAAGGAACTATTTCTGGTTTAAACTCACCTTCTAATACTTACGTTGATGCTGGTGCTTATGTGGTTTGCTTAACTGCGTATAGTGCAATAGGGTGTGCCAATACTTATTGTAGTAATGTAGAAATATCTTCCTCTAATCCTGTTGGAATTCCTAGTGGGTTTACTCCCAATGGAGATAATAGCAATGATGTTTTATTTGTAAGAGGCGGTCCGTTTTTGGAAATTGAATTCAGAGTATTTAATGAATGGGGGAATTTAATTTTCTCTTCTAATATACAAGAAGAAGGATGGGATGGTTATTTCAGAGGAAAAATTCAACCAGTTGGAACTTACGAGTACACTTTAAAAGGAATAACCACCGACAATATTAAAATTAATATCTACGGTGTAGTTAATCTGATACGATAATTAAAATAAATAAAATGAAAACAAAAAATTGTTTGATATTTATTGTTTGTTCTGCACTATATATAAACACAGGTTTTGCTCAAGATTTTCATTTCTCACATTATGATGCAAATCCGCTGTATTTAAATCCTGCATTAACAAGCGAACAGATAATGAAGGATGATGAAAATGCGATGCAATTCAATATAAATTATCGTGATCAATCTGGAAATTACAATAAAGGAGTAGGAAAAAATCAAAGTATTGCCTCGGGATTATCATTGGCATTGAACAAAAGATTTTCGATAGGAGAGTATATTATTAATAACAGAAGTGTTGATGGAGCATTTAATACTTTAAATTTTATGCTGTCAGGGGCGTATAAAATAATTGATTCGGAAAACGACAAAGATAGCCGTCACAATTTATCTGTTGGATTACAAGTTGGTTTTATGCAAAAAAGTTTTAAGCCTCAAAATTTAGTTTTTGATGCACAATATTCGCCTTCTGCAGCTGATGGGTTTGATGAAAGTTTAGCAAACGGTGAAAACTTTGAAAATCAAAGTCTTTTAAATTTCGATGCAAATATGGGAGTCTATTACAGAACTACTTTTTCCGACAATAAAATATCTCCTTTTATAGGTTTTTCGCTCTATCATATAACTCGTCCGAAAGAATCATTTTATGGCGAAAAAAATTACACTCCAATGCGAATTAATATACACGGTGGTGCATACATAAAGGCAGGAGAGGAGCTTACTTTTTTGCCGCAATTTTTATACATGAATCAAGCAAAAGCAAACGAATTGAACATAGGTACGCTGTTGTTTTACAAAATAAAGGACACGAATTATGAACCCCTGATTGGTATAAATTGGAGAAATAAAAATGCAGTTGTTATGCAATTTGGTTTAAAAACAAAGAGTGCAATTTTTAGGATGAGTTATGATTTTAACATTTACTATTTGAAAAAGTATAATAATAGAGCACTAGAATTTTCTATTATTTATAATGTGAAAAGAAAAAATAAGTCAGACTTAAACGCCTCTTTTCTTTGATAATTTCTATCACTCAATCCTCTTTAAATTAAGCTCTTTTGGAGGTGCAATTATCAAGGGAATAGTTTCTACCGTTACGGAGCTGGTATCCAATCCGAATGCTTTTGCCTCCGATAAACTCAATCTTTTTAAAACGGAATGGATATCTAAAATGATTTTCTCATGCACAGGAAGTTCATTTTCATAAAAGATGAATTTTTCAATCACTATAAATCTAAAATCTCCAATGATGTTATTTTTATTGTCTCAGTTCGTTAGTTAAAACTATGCACTTTAGTGCAAGACTTTCAGTTTCTACAAATGTTTCATCCTAAAATAATCGTGTCTTTATCTAGATTTGATGGATTTCTATGGTGTTCAAGATATTGTTGAACCATCTCATCTGTAATATTTCCTGTACTCCAAACTCCGTATCCAATTGCCCAAAAGTGTCTTCCCCAATACTTTTTTCCGATATTAAGAAACCCCTCTTGTATTCTTCTAGATGTTCTTCCCTTTAATCTTTTTACAATATCACTCACACTTTTTTTTGGAGAGTATTCAATGTATAAATGAACATGGTCAGTACTTACAATACCTGACAATATTGAAATATCTTCGGCATTACAAATTTGTTTTATCAATGTTCGGCATCGTGTTTTTATGTCACCTTCCAAAACCTTGTAACGATATTTTGTTACCCAAACAATGTGAACAGTGAGCCTTGAAACGCTATGGCCATTAAACCTTTGCTTGTTTTCCATTCTGCAAATTAATGATTTAAAGTTTGCAGAAAGAATTTCATTCTTTCTTTACCCCAACCTATGCACTTTCAGTGCATAGTGGTTTATTTTAGAAAGTAAATCAATGCCATTATCGTCAGGAAGTTTCACATCGGTAATTACTAAGTCGATGTTTTTCTCAAGCTCTAATAATTCTAATCCGCGTTTTGCAGTGGAAGCTTGAAAGACTTTAAATTCTTCCAATTCAATTATTCTAAACAATAAAGAACGAAGTTTTTCCTCGTCATCTATTATTAGTATGTGCCCTTTGGAATTCAACGCAGGTACAAAGGTAAAGAAAAACCAGCCACTTGAATTTGTGTTTCCTACTTTAATTGTTGTTCCTATTAAGGTAAAATTTTAGTACATTTAGGGCAGACACTCATTAGATCCGCTTAGTTTTAAAGTCTGTTTGGCTGTCAGATAATATTATGAATTCACTTTCGCGTAGAATATTTATTTCTGTAATACGCATGTTTCGTGGGCGAACACCAGCAAAAGCTGTAAGCAAGTACGATGCTGGCAAGCAGGTTTACGTCTTTAAAGTTGAGGCATTCCACTTTTTGAAAGACGGCTTTTTGCTAACAATTGGAATTTTATCAGCAGGATTTGGATTAGAAGGGTTTTTATTACCCAGCTCTTTTATTGATGGCGGTGTAACAGGAATTTCTCTATTAACAGCTGAAGTAACAAAACTTCCACTGCCTTTATTGATTTTAATCATCAATATTCCATTTATTATTCTTGGCTACAATCAATTAGGGAAGCAGTTCGCAATAAAAAGTATTCTAGCGATTATCGGTTTGGCATTGGCCATTACCTTTATCCATTATCCTGTAATTACTTCCGATAAGTTGCTTATTTCGGTATTCGGAGGGTTTTTCCTTGGGGCGGGAATTGGATTTGCAATCAGAGGTGGCGGTGTGCTGGATGGAACCGAAGTGTTGGCCATCTTTTTAAGTAAGCGTACAGGACTTACATTGGGTGATATCATTATGGTGTTCAACATCATTATCTTTTCGGTGGCTGCTTATGTATTGTCTATCGAAACGGCATTGTACTCTATTTTAGCATATTTGGCAGCTTCCAAAACGGTTGATTTTATTATTGAAGGTGTTGAAGAGTATACGGGTGTTACCATCGTATCTTCGCATAGTGAAGAAGTTCGTTTAATGATTACAGAAAAAATGGGAAGAGGCGTTACCATTTATACAGGTAAAAGAGGATTTGGAAAACGTGGTGATACTCGCAGTAACATGGACATTGTTTATACTGTAATTACACGTTTGGAGATTGGAAAACTACATGCGGAAGTAGATAAGATTGATCCGAATGCTTTTATTGTGATGAATGCTGTAAAAGATACTAGAGGGGGCATGATAAAAAAGCGACCTTTGCACAAATAGAATTATAAATGATATGTGGAAATTTTTAGCAAATAAAATTTTAAGAAATAAAATTGCATGCATTGTTGTAGTAATGCTCATAACTGTTTTTATGGGTTATGAAGCTACAAAAATTCAATTGACATATTCCTATCCGCAAATTCTTCCTGCTGATGATTCTACATATATCGAATATGAAAATTTCAGAAAACTCTTTGGTGAAGATGGAAGTGTAATGGTGATTGGCATTGAAGACAAAAATTTATTTGAACTAAAAAAGTTTAACGATTGGTATGAACTGAGTACACAAATAAAAAATATTACTGGCATCAAGGAATTGATGTCGGTTGCTAAACTTTACAACATCCACCGAAACGATAGTTTGAACAAGTTTGATTTTCTTCCCATTGTTTCCAGCGCTCCGAAATCACAAGCAGAATTAGATAGTTTAAAAGCAATAATCGAATCACTTCCTTTTTACGATGGATTGGTTTACAACAAAAAAACGGGAGCCAGTTTAATGGCAATCACGTTTACTAAAAAGGATTTAAACTCAAAAAGTAGAATTGAAATTGTTCACCAAATAAAAATATTGGGTGACGAATTTGCAAAAAAACACAATCTTCAAATTCATTATTCCGGTTTACCGTATGTGCGTACAGCCTTGATGGAAAAAGTGTCTGCAGAAATGGGGCTCTTTATGGGTTTGGCCGCTTTGGTGATGGTAATTATTCTTTGGCTGTTTTTTCGTTCGTTCTCTGCTGTTTTCTTTTCTGTGTTTGTTGTTGCAATTGGAGTAACATGGTCGCTTGGAACAATTTCACTGTTGGATTATAAAATTACAATGTTGTCGGGATTGATTGCTCCGCTCATCATGGTTATTGGAATTCCGAATTGTGTATTCCTTATTAATAAATACCAGAGCGAATACATCAAACATAAAAATAAAGTAAAAGCTTTGAGTGTGACGATTGAAACCATTGGTGTGCTTTTGTTTTTAGCAAATATTACTTCGGCAATTGGTTTTGGTGTTCTTTATTTCACCAATAGTTCTATGCTGGTGGAGTTTGGTGTAGTAGCAGCAATAAATGTAATGGTGACTTATTTTATTACGCTTATTCTTATCCCGATTATTTTAAGCTATCTGCCTGTGCCTACTGATAAGCAAACAAAACATTTGGAAGGTGTAATAATTAATAAATTCTTAGTTTGGGTGGATCATGTGGTGCATAACAGACGCAAAGCTTTATATATCGTTATAACAATTGTTACACTTGCCTCTGCTTATGGAGCCAGTCTAATAAATGTAAATGGATTTGTGGTGGACGACCTTCCGAAAAAAGACCCGGTAAATACCGATTTACAATTTTTTCAGAATAATTTTAATGGCGTATTGCCATTTGAAGTTTCTATTGATACAAAAAAACCAAATGGTGTTTTTGACGACAATGGGAAAACACTTTATAAAATTAAAAAATTGCAAAAAGTATTTGCTGAATACGATGAATTCTCAAAACCTCTTTCTGTTGTAGAAGGAGTAAAATTTTCTTATCAAGCATATAAAGACGGAGAAAAGAAATATTACATTCTGCCAGGGATAATGGAATTGAAAGAGTTGACGCAATATACTTCCACTGTAAAAGGACAAGAAAATAAATTAGCAACGTTCATCGATTCAACCAAACAGATTACCCGTGTGAGTTTTCAGATGGCTGACATCGGTTCCGAAAAAATGAAAAAATTGGTGGCTGAAATAGAACCCCGCATAGATTCTATTTTTGATCCTAGAGAATATGATGTGCAATTAACAGGACAAAGTTTAATGTTCTTAAAAGGGAATGTTTATTTGCTGTACAACCTTTTTGAAAGCTTGTTGATTGAAATTTTATTAATTGCTCTTGTTGGAATAGCATTGTTCCGCTCCGTAAGAATCATTTTACTATCTAAAATTCCTTGTTTGATTCCACTGGTCATTACTGCTGGAATTATGGGATACATGGGAATCCGCTTCAAACCATCTACTATTTTAATCTTTAGTATTGCGTTTGGAATTTCTTCCGATGGAACGATTTATTTCCTTACAAAATACCGACAAGAATTAAAAAAAATAAATTCCACCGTAGCAAGTTCTATTAGCATTGCAATTAAAGAAACAGGATTTAGTATGGTATATACTGCGATAATTTTATTCTGTGGTTTTGCCATTTTTGCTGCTTCCGGATTTGGAGGAACAGTTGCAATGGGTGTACTTATTTCTATCACACTGTTGGTAGCTATGATAACCAATTTAATATTACTGCCTGCTATTCTTTTGTCCATCGACAAACGTCAAAGTAAAAGAGATGCGAAAGCAAAAGCATTTATTGAGTTAGAAGTAGAGGAGTAAGGTGCGTATCCGCAGATATACTTACACGATACGTTTACTAATATTGCTGTTGCTTAGTCTAAGTATTCTTATCTCCGGTATTTTCTTCTTGCTTTTTGAAGGCAAAAAGTAACAAAAACCTTTTTGAGATTGCAAAGGCAATTTGCTTTTTCCTAGTCAGGAAAAAGCAACCACGGATAATTGATTGCATGCGATGCATCTCTCCGCGAAAAAGAAAATTTTTCTGGCGCTCATTATCACTATTGCTGCACAATCTCAAACCTGCCACCCCAAGTGATTACGCTACAAAAAAATATTTTCAAAGACGAATGTGCTTTTCGGAGACGCGGGTAAGCCACGGCCGGGTGCGATGCCGTCAAGGGGTGAACGCATTTTTTCTAAAAAATCTTAGTAAAATCTTTAGTGTTTTACTTTAGATTTTTAGAAAAAGGGTGAGAGGCGGACAGCCATCAGCCGGCCTTGAATTTTTGTTTCTTTTTGTTCAAGCAAAAAGAAAAAGAAGAAAATGTCGGAGCTAAAGCCCTTTATGCCAAAAAAAGCTCATTAGAAACACGAAACTAAAAATGCTCCTTACGGAGCTACTTCACCATTAACTTCCCATTCGCAACATCTCTCCCTTGTGAAACCACTTTGTAAAAATACATTCCCGCAGCATGTTTCGAAATATCAATTGCATTTGTTCCTTGTGTGATTGTTGAACTATAAATTAATTCCCCTAATACATTGTATATTTTTAATTCTGTTCCAAGTTTTCCATTTTGCATCTCGAATGTAAACTCACCATTTCCTGGATTTGGATAAACATCAATTTGTGAGAATGCACTTGAATTTATTCCCAATGGAACATCAACAATATTAATATCATCGATGTATAAATTATTACCTCTTCCGTTTACATTTATAATTTTAATTAACACACCATTGCTGAACGTGAATGGACTAAGGTCAATTGATTCTAAACGCCAATCTGCTGTTGTGGAAGTGGCAGGCACATATGTTACAGAAAGATTGTAAATTGGTGTGGTGGTTACCAAAGGGATATCAAATTTTTTGAAAACTTGTGTCCAGCTAACTCCACAATCAGTGGATACTTGCACTTTTAAGGTATCGGAATATGAATTGGATGGAAGTGGATTTGCTCTCAATTGATAAGCCATTTCAAAGGTCATTGTTGGTGATGCTGTACTTGTCAAATCAATATTCGGAAGTATCAATTCATCAATCATCGCATCGTTTGCATAATTCATGTTGTCCATAAATGCAGATGCAAGTCCTGTTTTGGAAGCTAACGTTGTTCGTTGCCAAGTAATTCCTCCATCAAAATTATTTCGAGTGTAACCTGTTGGTGGAAATGTTGTGCTTTCAAATCCTTCACTGAATGGAACCGGTAAACCAACAACATAAGTAAATGCAAAATTTATCGAATCGTTTGTGTTGTTTATATCTGCAACAGCATTTGGCAAAATGGTATTCGAATGAAAGATGTGTGCCCCTGGCGTTACTGTCATTGCTGGCAAGGTAACATTTATAGAAGCAAAGGATGCAACAGAACCTGTCCATGCAAACGTGTTTACCGTTCCTCCATCTACCTGATACTCGATAGTGGCGGAGGTTAATGTTGCGGAGCCGAAATTAGTTAGCTTCACAACTGGTGTAATGTTATTTGTACAAATGGTTGCTGTCGGAGAAAGCACGGTTGAGATGCCGGCATCATCGGTGTTGACTACTGCAACATTTAAATCTGTTTCCCACAATCCTCTTCCATAGGTTCCGGCTCTTAATTTTCCTACGCCATATTGAATTTCAATTTCGGCAACTCTTATGTTTGGTAAACCTGTATTGTAAGGAATCCAATTCGACATGGTATTGTCAATGTAAAAAACGCCCAAATCTGTAGCAGCATACAATGCATCCGGTGATCCATTTTGATACACAATACAATTTACTGCAACAGCTGGCAATCCTAATCCTGTAATATTCGTCCAAGAGATTCCACCATCGGTTGATTCAAAAACTTTCTCATTGCTTGTTGTGGAATAGCTTCCGTATCCCGAAAAGGTTGTCCATAAAATATTTGCATTTGTTGGATGCACAGTCATACTTGTTACATAGGCAGCTGGTGGTAATCCTGTTGCAATGTTTGTCCATGTTCCTCCGCCATCTGTTGTTTTATAAACGGTTGTCATTCGAGCAACATAAATCGTATTCGTATCCGATGGTGCTATAACTGCTGGTGTGTGAAAAGCCCCACCTGTTGCTGGAAAAACACCTGAAGTGATGGCGGTCCAAGTTGTTCCTTTATTATAAGAGCGATAAAGTTCTGCGAAAGGTGCATACAGTGTACTGCTCTTTAAAGGATTCATTGAATAGTTAGTATAAAAATTTGAGCTGCTTGCTGGGCTAATATAAACACTTGTTGTGCCTCCATCTACTGAACGGAAAATGGCTCCATTTTGATAAGAAGTATAAATGGTATTTGAATCTGTATAATCAATGATGCATTCAAATCCGTCTCCTCCACCTATGTTTAAAACACTTCCTGAACTGCTCTTATTACTTCCGTTATCTTGTGTACCGACTGCAATAATATTTGCATTGCTGGCTGAGTTGCCGAGTTTATGAATTTGCAAAATTTCTAAACCATTGCTCAAGTTGGTCCAGGTTGCTCCTGCATCGTTTGAAACATTTATTCCACCATCATTACAGGAATATAAAACAGATCCGCTTCCCGGTTGAAATTCTAATCCTTGCTGATCAGCATGTATATATGTTCCTCCTACACCGCCCCAATTTGATTTGACGGTCCACGTGATTCCTCCATCACTCGATTTCCACACATTAATTCCTCCGGTATACACTTCATCTGCATTTAATGGTGATACAGCTAGTGCCATACAATAAGCACCTTGTCCGCCACTTGCTGCCCCTGTTATATCATAACCCATAATGTTGGGTGTTGTCGACATGGTTGTCCATGTTAGCCCTGCATCTGTTGAACGATACAAGCCATAAAATCCATTGCTTGCAGGAAAAACATAACTGGTCATTAATGCATATACATAGTTTGGATTTGCAGGTGTTACAGCTAATTTAATTCCGAAAGGTGTAGAAGGCAATCCAGCTGTAATCACATTCCAAGTAATTCCGTTATCGGCTGAACGTAGTATTTGTGAATATCCGGACGCATAAACGATGTTGGGTGTTGCAGGATTAAATTCCAAATCACGTATAGAACCAATTAATCCTGTTGATGGAAGCACTAATGTCCAAGTAGCTGCAGCATCCGTTGTTCTGTAGATACCATCACCACAAGCAGCAATCAAAATATTTGAGTTGCTAGGATCCATAATTATTCGCTTGCAAAATTGCGTGAGGCCTGTAGTATTCCATGTAGTACCTCCATCCGTTGATTTAAAAACTCCTGAATTCACACCAATAAACATGTTATTTACATTTGTTGGATCAATGATTACATCCGAAATGCCTAATGCAGGAAGTTGTTGGTCGGTGTTGGTACTCCAAGTATTTCCTCCATCCGTTGATTTCCATAATCCACCACCAGTTGCCAACCAAAGCTTTTGCACATTTGTTGGATCTATTGCTACATCAAAGGTGATTCCCGCACCGCCACCATTTGTTGGAATTTGTGAAGGACCAATAAATGTCCAATTTGCACTTGCTCTATTGGTAGGAACTAGCGCTTTTTGTTTTAACCACTCAGCATATAAATGCATTGGGTCGGGACGAATACCTGTTGGATAAACTCTTGGTTCCATATAATATTCCCAACGTTTGAATCGACTATAAGGCCCATCCATTCTAGGTTCCTCCTCTTGTGCTTTTGTTTTGTTTACATAGTAAGAATAGAATTCTTTCTGTACATCATAAAAATTTACGGTCGGATCTTCCATCATCGCTACCCATTTTTGAGCAGAGGAAGAAGTGATGCCAATAAATAAAAAGACAATTGGGAGGAGTAGTTTTTTCATGTTTCGGGTTTATTTGAATGGAATAAATATAGTAAAATTTTCGGATATCAGAAAGGAATGGCTTTACTAAAATGACAGGCATTTGATATTACCATTTCTCTTTCATCCAATTCCTTTGTTGCACTGGCGATAGAAATGTCCAAGCCACAATTCTGCTTTTTTTATTTCCCAAGTTCAAGTCAATTGTCTTGACTTCTTTGGCATCCACTTTTTTAAGAATTTGGTAAACGGATTTTAAGCTGGATTCTTTAGAGATGAGTGTAGAAAACCAAAAAATATCGTTTCTGCATTGTCTGCTTTGAAAAATCATGTCTTTCACAAAACGCTCTTCACCACCTTCACACCATAGTTCAGCTCCTTGTCCGCCAAAATTAAGTGTGGGCGTACTTATCTTTTTTCCTTTTAAATTACTCAGCTTGCGTAGTGTTCCTTTTTGTGCTTCTTCCAAAGATGCATGAAAGGGAGGATTGCAAATGGTTAAATCAAACTTTTCATCTGTCCGAAGGATTCCCTTAAAAAAATCTCTGCTGTTTTCTTGTAAATCCAATTCCACAAAATCTTTTAATTCCAAATTTCCTTCAATGATTTTTGATGCGGATTCCAAAGCTGCTTCATCAATATCACTTCCCACAAACGACCATTGGTATTCTTTTACGCCAATCATAGGATAAATGCAATTTGCACCTACACCTACATCTAGGCATTTTATTTTTTTTCCAATCGGTATTTTTCCTTCATTGCAGCTTGCTAGCAAATCGGCTAGGTGGTGAATATAGTCTGCTCGTCCGGGAATGGGCGGACATAAATAACTAGGTGGAATGTCCCAATAGTCGATTTTATAGTAGTGTTTTAATATTGCTTTGTTCAGCATTTTAACTGCTGCTGGATTAAAAAAATCGATGGATTGATCCTTGTATTCATTCAGCACAACAAAAGTCGCAAGTTCCGGACAGCTTGCAATCAGCGCTTCGAAATCATAACGTTCCCCGTTTTTGTTTCTGGGATGTAATCTAAATTTTTCTTTTGGAAGCTCTTTCTTTATGGAAGACATTTGTTTGTGATTAAGGATAAAGGTAGTGCTTACATCTGGAAATAACAAAGTCCAATCGCTTGTTTCCGTTTTCCGTTTAATTTATTATATTTGATAGAGCGGCTCCTATTATTCTCTTACTCGTATGAAAAAGTATTTTGTTTTTTTCTTTCTATTTTGTTTGCTTTTGCATTCTGAAAATGGCTGTGCTCAAAAAAGCAAAATGGATTCCCTGCTTGCAAATTTGAAAAAACCAATCTCAGACTCTCTCATTGCTCACACCTATATTCAATTATTTTTTCTAAATGAATTTACGGATTCCACTTCCGTTGTAAAATATTTAGAAGAGTATAAAAAATTTGCGCTGTCAAAGAACAATAAAAAAGAGCTGGCAAATGTATATCGTTTGTATGGTTTTTTTAATGATGATTATGGAATGTATCCACAAGCCATTAAGAGTTATGAAAAGTCCTTGAAGTATTCAAAAGAAATTGGTGATAAAAAAGGGATTGCCACTTCAATGGGGAATATTGGATTGATATACGGAGGTCAAGGCGATTATGCTGCTGCATTGCTTCAACATTTAACAGCATTGAAAATTGATGAAGAGATAAATAATAGAGAAGGGCAAGCGAAGCATTTAGGGAATGTAGGCTTGGTATATTATTACAAAGGAAAATTCCCTTCTGCCATCCAATATTATTTGAAAGCATTAAAAATGGATGAAGCCCTGAATAATAAAACTGGAATTGCTCGTCATACCGGAAATATTGGTGGCGTTTATTTTGAATTGAAAGAATATAAAAAAGCCCTGGAGTTTTATTTGAAAGCCCTGAAAACGGAACAAGAGCTAGGCCATCCGAAAGAAATATCCAGACACATGGGGAATATTGGTATGGTATACAATTTATTGGGAGAGCCTACTAAAGCTTTGGATTACAGCCTAAAATCCTACGAACTAATTAAAAATTCTGGAGATAAATATTACATCTCTTATGCTCTAAACAACATGGCACAAGTTTCCCGAGAACTAAAGAATTTTGAAAAAGCTCTTCAATACGACAAAGCCGCCTTGCAGATTAGAGAAAGTATGGGCGACAAAAAAGGAATTGCCGAAAGCAATGCAAACATCGGGAACGATTATTGCGATTTAAAAAAATATACTGATGCAGAAAAATATTTATTAATTGCAGCAGAAATGGCAGACGAAGGTGGTTGGTTAGACATGAATGAAGAAGTGGAAGAAACATTGAGTGACTTGTATTTGGCCACAAAGGATTTTAAAAATGAAGTCTTGCACTTTAGAAATCACATCAAATTAAGAGATAGTATTTATAACGTGGAAAGTGCAAAAAGTACCATGCAACAACAAATGCAATACGAATTTGATAAAAAAATAAGTGCAGACAGTATTAAAGTGGTAGCCGATAAAAAGGTTGCGCATGCTGAACTCAAACAAGAAAAACTTCAGCGCTATTATTTGATTGTAGGTTTAATTTTTGTTTTAATTTTCTTAGGTATTCTTTTCAATAGATTTAGAATTATCAAAAAACAAAAATTGATTATTGAAGACCAAAAGGAATTGGTAGAAAGACAAAAAGATTTGGTGGAAGCAAAGCAAAAGGAAATCATTGATTCGATTCATTATGCAAAACGAATTCAAAAGAGTTTATTGCCTACCGAAAAATATATTGAAAGGGTTTTTAATAAGTTGAAGGGGTAGGAAAAATTTGAGTGGCATGTCTGGGAATTTCGCTCACTCAGACCCCTTCTTTTCGGAATATTCAGACCCCTCAAAATTTTGGATGATTTTAGGTTGAAAGCTAATATTTATAGCATTTTCAAGAGGGGTGGAAAGGAAAATGCAAGGGGTCAATTTTTAGCGGTCAAGTGGGGTCTGTTTATGCGGAATTTGCAATTATACAAAATAAACGCCACTTCCAAATGAGTACAGCAGATTTAATCTTCCAAATTAAAAGTTCTTTTCACTTCTTCATAATTCTTTAAATCAACATCTGGATGAGAGGCCAGCATTGCAGGTGGAATCACAACAATTTTGATTTGGCTTGTAGCACCAAAAACCGAATTTGGGTCGCTGCCAATTCCTATCCCATTATAGTCCCATCTTACTTCTACTAATCCTGTCGTTGTTAGGTAGCCCATGAAATAATTAGTGCTGGCAATATGAGTATATGGCAAAGCAATCCAATTGTTGCTGACCGTTCCAAAATATGCTTGAACTGCTGCAGAATTAATATTACTTAAGGTCAGCTCTGGGACTGACAATTGAGTATACCAGCGAGATGATGAAGGCCCTTGGAGAGCAGTCAAGGCGGTTTCATGCCGTTTCATACAAAAACACTATTTATTGTGTATAATACAAGTTACAAAGTTGAGGAACGCGAAATCATTTTTTGTCCAAGTTTTATTGGTAATTCCACAGTTTATCTA
>Ga0163149_10001023_pt1 | contig 36261 bp, 37 predicted proteins | sample OliLakLV19MP5G1_FD_148604 | JGI IMG/M metagenome (GOLD analysis project Ga0163149, IMG submission 148604) | Freshwater microbial mat bacterial communities from Lake Vanda, McMurdo Dry Valleys, Antarctica - Oligotrophic Lake LV.19.MP5.G1 | ecosystem: Environmental > Aquatic > Freshwater > Lake >... | reverse complement strand
CGTAATTTTCTTAAAGGGCAAATGGGTAATTTTATAAATTGCGTGCTCGCGGCGGCGGGCTTTAATTTAAAGAAGATGCTACGGAAAATAGCATCTTCTTTAAACTGCCAATTAAATGTGGTTTTATTTTACTGCTATGAATTAATTTTGAGGCAAAACAAAAAAGTGGCTTTTTAAGGAAGGACTAGTTAGTTTCCTTTTTATCTTTTCCAATTCTAATCTTAGTTCAGTATTGTCGAGTATTGATCTCCGAATTTTTTTGAATACTCTAATAACCTGGATATTTACTTCAATCGCCATTTCGCTATTTAAAACACTTGAAAGCATAACCGAGCCATGTTCAGTAAATGCATAAGGCAAGCCTGGAGAAAACTTTAAGTTTCTAAAATGTTCATGATTTTGAATAATCCATTCCTTTTCTTCATTGCTTAATTGAAACATAAAATCAGGCGGAAACCTATTCATATTCCGTTTAATTTTTACGGCTGACCCTTTTTGTGGGGCCGTCATAAAGCTCCGCTAAATCCCTATCAAGCATTACTATTACGCCTCTTATTTCAGTAATTTTATTAATTATAATTATATGGGTATTTGCTTTTTCACTATCAAGTTTTTCATAATTTTAAATAGGTGGTCGCATTTTTCGACCACCTATTTATATATGAACTTTATTTATAGATCAAACTTAAGTCAAGAATAAAGGAAGTGTTGCCATAATTTATAGCAATATTGAAAAATCTAGAGACAAGGTTTTTATTTCAATTCAACTTTGTTATTGTTTATCATAAATTCAGCAGCCTGAGTTTGTGATAAAGCGTTCTTTTTCAATCTCTCGAAATCAGATTTGAATTCTTCTTTTACATCCTTTGCATCCCCACTTTTATATTTATACAATCCTTCGCCTCCTTCAAATCTATATACATAAAGAAAAGTACTATCAACGCAGCCAATTTTATTGTCGGCCGAAAAATACATACATTCTCTAGGTTTTGCAATAACATCAGTACCTAGTGTGTTATTTATATAGGTTGCGTTCATTAAGCCCATAAGCGTAGGAAAAACATCAATTTGTCCCATAAAATTATTCAGCTCTTTTGTTCCAAGGATCTTTGGGGCATAAAATAATATAGGAATATGGTTATAGGATAAGGCCATTTCATATGTATTCTCACCCACATTCAATCCATGATCGGCAGAGAAAATAAAAATGGTATTATCAAACCACGGTTTATTTTTTGCATCATTCATAAATTTACCAATTGCCCAATCGGCGTACGAAACCGATTTGTGAGCCGCATTTTTAAAGTTGCTCTTATAATATGAGGGCAAGGTGTATGGCTCGTGATTAGAAGCAGTAAGAATAGTAGCAAAAAATGGCTGATCGTTCTTCAGCTTATCAATTGTCTTTAAGGATATATCAAATAAATAATCATCAGGAACACCAAAAGGCCCAATACTTTCTTCTCGGGGATAGTCTTTATTACTATAAAGAGTATCAAAGTGATTTAATGGTATAAATACACCAATATTATCAAACGATTCGCTGTGCGGACAAAAGAATATATTTTTATAACCGTTTTGTTTTAGCGTATAAGGAATTCCACTAAATTTTAAAAGTGGAACAGTACTCATTGGCCTTATTCGTTTCATGGCCGGAAAAGAAAATAAAGAAGAGAAGATCCCATTATTTGTATGTATTCCTGCGCTAAATGCGTTCGTAAAGAACCAGGAATTTTTACATAAACTATCTAAATTAGGAGTTAGATGATCTTTATTTCCAAATGCTTCCAAATAATTTGCGCTCAGGCTTTCCATGAGTACCAATACGACATTATACTTACGCATAGAAGAATCTGATGTGATCTTTCGTGCAAACGGTGAAATTTCTTCTAACGCTGAATCGATCTTCAAAATGGCTTTCGTATTCTTTATAGCTTCATTAACTTCCATTAAATTAACTCGTGTAAAATAGCTTCTTAATAAAGTGTAGGCTGGATTTAAACCTATTTGATTCAATAATGGATCATTGCAATGAAAAGCATCGCCTTGTCTTAGTGGCTGCTCATTAACTCCGCGAATTCCAATAAAGATCATAAACGCTCCAGTTATAAACAACCCTACTTCTTTAAACGAAACACTCCTTTTAATATCATTAGCAAGAATCTGCTTTTTTGTAGTTTTAAAAATAAAAACAAACCCACTTATGCAGCAAATGATAGCCACAATTGTGAATATCAAATTAGTTTTATTTAGTATTATCATTTCAAACACAATACTTAAACTTCCGATCCACTGAAGGGCGGAATCCGTAATGCGATTCAGGAAGAACTTAAAATAAGGAATATCTGCAATTCCAATAAAGATTAAAAGCATTATAAACAAAGAAAAATAAATTGCTATGAACGAGTTAATGAATACTTTTCTTTTTGAGAATGTTTGAAGAAAAAGCAAAAGAAATGGCGGGGCCAAAACATAGCAAAGTACCGAAGTATCAAACTGTACCCCAATTAAAAAAGTAGTTAATACATCCTTGCTAAATACAGACTTCGTTAGATCGTAAACGTATGCAAATAATGCCAAACGAAGCGCAAAAAAAATCGCAAGTCCTATTAAATAGATCCTAAATGGCAAAGATATAAATAAAGGAAATTTGATCTTATTCATGAATATTTCTAAAAAAAACCGCTTACTTGATCTTAATGTACATTTTATCAGCAAGCTTTGGCTCAGTAAATGCATACACCACTACTCCATTTCCAGACTTGGTTTCGCCATACAATTCAAAACACTTACCATTAAAATAAAGCGAGGGGTTTGTTACAACAAGATCAGCGCCGGCAGCTTTTTGTAACACATATAATTGGTGTGGCCTCAAGAACAATTGTTTCTTTAATACTGTTTTACTTCCTTTTTCAAGATCTACTTTTTTTATTACATTATAATCGCCAAGCAAAGATGCTACTTTTAAATTACGTGGTTGATAATACACTTTGTCTTGCAAACCAAACTGAACTAATTGTCCTTCATCCATCACCCCTATTTTTTGCGAATATTTAAGGGCTTCATCAGCGTCGTGTGTTATAATCAACAGTGATGTTTTTTTCTTCTTCACTTCATTTACAATAAACGTGAAAAGTTTTTCTTTTAACGGCCTATCCAAATTATTAAAAGGCTCATCCAATAAAAGAACTCGAGGTATAACGGTTAATGCTCTTGCAATTGCTACACGTTGTTTTTGGCCCGATGATAATGTTTTTGCTTGTAATTTTGCAAGCGGATTAAGATCCAAAAGTTTTACTATTTTCTTGCAGCGGGCATCCTTATAATCGTTTGCAAACCCTGTAAGCATATCTTTTATATTCTCTTCAACTGTATGATTATCTAAAACATAATAGTCCTGGCTTACAAGCTTCATATCCTTGTGTCCGGGAATTAAATTATAACTTGGGCCTAACACTTGCTCTTTTCCAACAAAAACTTCTCCACCTTGAAGATCTTCTAGACCATATAAACATTTAATGAGAGTTGATTTTCCGCTTCCGCTTTTGCCGATCAATGCAATTATTTCTCCCTCCTTGATTTGAAAAGAAACGTTCTTTAAGCCGGTAAATGATGTTTTTGATTTGTAATTGAAAGATATGTTATTAACCTTTAAGATAGATCTATCGTGTTAAGGTTAAATTGCTTTTGAGTTTGTATTCTTTTCCATCAAATCCTTTTGCTTCTAAAACATAGAAGTAAACGCCATCAACGCACATAATTCCGGAAGTTGTATATCCATCCCATGAGCCACCAAGACTACTCCAGCCATACATTAAAACTCCCCAACGATTGTAGATCCAAACTCTTAGTTCAGATAACCCCTTGGTGATAGGCTTAAACACATCATTTACACCATCACTATTTGGTGTAAATATATTAACAAGCTTAACGTCAGAAACATCATCGATCACAAAATTATAATCCAGTGTATCGTTGCATCCATTAGAGCCAAAAGCAATTAAAGAAACAGTGTAATTTCCGGGAGTATTATAGGCTTGTTGAACAACCTCACCGGTATTAGTTCCTGCAGCACCATAAAATTCCCAATTAAGCGAGGAGTAATTTGTAGAATAATTTACTAATTGAAGAAAAGCCGGAAAACCTTTATTACTTAGTTCAGCACGATAAGACGCGTTGGGTGTTTTTGATACGGTAACAAATCCACCAGTAGCAAATGTACCACTGCCATTAGCAACAAATAATGTTAAGCTATATGTAATAGCACTTGTAAAAGTAATGCTAACCGAACTTGAAAAATTATTAGGCATCAAAGTATGCCCACTTGTTGGACTTAACGACCAAGAGTAAGCAGTTATTGAACCGGTAGTGATACAACTAAATGTATGTGGAACATCTGTGCAAAGAACGCCCGAAGGCATAATAATAGTTGCTGTTGGCGCCTGGGCTGAAGCAAACGAATTAAATAGTGCTAATATGAGAACAAAATGTAGGTGCTTTCTGCGCATAATATCTTTTATAAATTTACTAAAAATTCTGCAGTATTAACACCATCGGCAAAGTCAGTAATAACAGGCGATTGTGAATTACCAAAAGGGATATAGTTTGAACCAACCACGCATTGAATTTCTTTTGCATTATTAAGCAAATATTGGTTAACATCACTCTCACTTTCATAGCTCTCGTAATACACTACCGAAATAGGTGCATGTATCTGACTATCAGATTTTATCATGAGGAAATTATTATCTAAAAACTTCTCATTTCCCATTAAATAAATAGTACGATTGTACTCATAATTGTTCGCATATTTTTTGTTGTCGAGCACATAGCCGTAGCTAAAAACACATTCGAAAAGAGCGTCAAACTTATAATCCTTTGGAACAAGTAGTTTTGAAACATTACGACACCCCAATCCAAAATAATAGAAAATATCTTTCCCTAAAGCTTCCAATTCTTCTCGAGTTTCCTTACCCGTAATTACAGCCAACGAACTTCTATTCCTACGAATGATATGAGGGTATTTTGCAAAATAATAACCAAATTGATCGGCGCTATTATTACTACCTGTTGCAATAATGGCATCAAAGTCTGTGAGTTTTCCATCTGCCAAGCGAATTCGTTCATCAAAACCGGGTTCGTAATGCACAAGAAGTTTTAAAAAGAAAGGTAGTAATACATTGTCGTCGCTCGACATTTTAATAAGGACCGTATTTCCTGAAAGTAAAACACATAAAACATCATGAAAACAAACCATTGGAATATTACCAGCGCAAATAACCGCTACCGTTTTAGGATTTCTATTATCTGCAGGAAAAGAAGATGAAAGTTTTTCTACCTCTTCTTTAGCAAGCATCTTTCCAGTGTTTTGAATGGCGTTATTTGTGAACTGCTCAATGAACCAACCGTTATATAAAAATGACGCTTTAACAAGCTCCGAAAGACCAAGATGAAGGTTCTCCTCCTCTTTGTTAGCAGAGCTTTCATAATGTTCGTTAATGAAGTTGCCTATCTTAAAAAAAGCGTTAATTCGTTGTTGTAATTGCATAGATACTCGTATATTTGCACAAAATTATAGCATACAAAGCTAAGTATAAAATGGCAATTAAGATCACAGATGAATGTATAAACTGCGGCGCTTGCGAGCCTGAATGTCCAAATAATGCTATTTACGAAGGTGGCGCTGAATGGCGTTTTGCCGATGGTACTGGTGTTTTAGGAACTTACAAAGGAAAAAATTCCGGTTTAGAAGTAGACGTTAACGATCCGCAAGTTCCAAAACATATGGACGTTTATTTTATTGTTAGCGATAAATGTACCGAGTGTAAAGGTTTTCATGATGAACCACAATGCGCGGCTGTTTGCCCGGTTGATTGCTGTATAAAAGACGATGATAATGTTGAGACCGAGGAACAACTCCTTGAAAAAAAGGCTTCATTGCATATATAACCCTTCTACGGAGTTTATCTTGAGCGAAGTCGAAAGGCTCAGGGTAAAATTTTTTATTTAGAATACTTCATCCGCATTTCTTCACACGCTTTATAAACCAACTGAAACACATGTTCAAAATCATGTTCGTTTCCGTAATACGGATCAGGAACCTCACTGTTTGAATCGGGATGAAGCACATTTAAAAAAAGATCAACTTTACTTTTGTGTTCATCGTGCTTGGCAAGCTTTAAAATATTTTGCAAATTACTTTTATCCATCACAAATATGCGATCGAATGCATCAAAGTCATCTACTTTAAATTGCCTAGCTCTTAAAGGTGATAGATCAACACCATTCATTTTTGCATTAGCAATGGTTCTTCTATCGGGCGCTTCATTCACATGGTAATTTGCAGTACCGGCCGAATCAATGCTCCACTTTAAATTATACTTTTCATTTAAGTGCAACATAATTCCTTCTGCCAAAGGAGAGCGACAAATATTTCCTAAACAAACAAAGAGTAGTTTTTGCATTCAGCAAAGTTAAAAAAATCTCCCGCAGATCGCGCGAATTAACGCAGATCTCATCTACGAAATTGGATGAATTTCTTTATGCACATTTTGAACCACTGGTGTTAACCGCAGTGTGGCTTAGGGATGCGAAAGGTTCCTGCCGGCAAGGCAGGTAGCTCTTTTTGTTCCGCCTTTTCGGCGGAACAAAAAAGCCGGAGCGAAGCAAAGCCTTTAGCAGCCCGGGCCGCAGGCAAGCCCCGAAAAATATTCTTAAAAAATAAATACTTTACAAACCAAACCCATAATAAGCTCTTGTTCCATTAGGATAAATCCCTTCAATTAAAACACCGCCCGAAACTTCGTTAAATGCAGTTTGAGCCTCTTTTACATTGCCGATCTTTCGTTTATTGATCGATGTTATTATAAATCCTTCCTTAATTCCTGCACCGGTTAATTTACTATTTGCCGTTAGATCAGCGATCTTAACTCCATTAGTTATCTTTAATTTTGCTAACTCGTTATTGTCTACTTCCTGTAACGCAACTCCCAATTTACTTACGCTTGCTTTTATCACTTCTGCTTTTTTTACCAATGAAGTAGTATTTTCCAAGCTTTTTAATGTTACAGTAACATTCACCTCTTTTTCGTTTCGAATCACATTCACCTTTACTTTATCTCCAGGACGATATCTTGCAATTTGCTCGTGCAATTCGCTAACGCTATTAACTGGCATATCTTCAATAGCAGTTATCACATCACCCGATTTAATTCCTGACTCTTCAGCGCTTCCACCTGCCACTAAATTTGCGACATAAGCACCCTTTAATTGTTTAATGTTATTTTCTTTAGCAAACTTAGCGTTGATATCAACAATAGAAACTCCAATATATGCACGTTGAACAGTTCCAAATTCAACAAGATCTCCTACAACTTTTTTTACAATATTTACAGGTATAGCAAACGAATATCCTTGGTAAGAACCGTTATTGGAAACAATTGCCGTGTTGATGCCAATTAGTTCGCCATTTGTATTTACTAAGGCTCCGCCACTGTTTCCCGGGTTTACTACTGCATCTGTTTGTAAAAATGATTCTACTGGATTTTTTCTTACATCAATGATTTTGTTACGGCCTTTTGCGCTTATTATTCCCGCTGTTACTGTACTCTCTAAATTAAATGGATTTCCAACGGCCAATACCCACTCTCCTACTTTTACCTGATCGCTATTGCCGTAACTTAAAAACGGAAGATCGCCTTCCTTGATCTTCACTAAAGCCACGTCAGTTGAAGGATCAGTACCTATCACCACTGCTTCATAAGTTCGTTTATCATTTAATGTTACTTCAATTTTGTTTGCGCCAGCCACAACATGATAGTTTGTTACAATATAACCATCTTTACTTATGATCACACCGCTGCCACTTCCTTGCTGACTATAGGTTTCGGGAGGCATGCCTAACATTTGAGCAAACGGATTGTAATCTAAATTTGTTTGCTCCGACTGGGTTGTTATGTGCACCACAGAGTTTAATGATTTTTCGGCGGCCATCGTAAAATCGGCATTAACTGCACCCTGCCCGCCTGTATAATTTGCAAAATGAACTAATGAGTTTTTTGAGGCATTAGCCAGCTGATGCTCGCTCGAATTTTGGTAAGAATTATACGCATAACCTGCGCCTAGCGCAGCCACACCGCCCATAAAGGCTAAAAAAATGCTAGAAACTATCTTTTTCATATATCGTTGGTTTTAACTTGTGAACGTAAAATTACAACGGAAAATATGCCGTTGATTTATTTTTAACACAGCTTAACTCAAGGTTAAAATTTTTAATTAAATTTACGTTAAAATAAATGCAGATCAGGCGCAAAATACCGAGTTTCGTTTTTGGAGTTTCCATTGGACTGCTGATTGGCATAGCTTTCTTTTTGTTTAAGATAGATTCCATTTTCAAGAGTATTAGATCAGTTGGTTCTGATAAAATAACCGTTGTAGAACAAAAAGTAGGATTGGACGAGGAAAAACAAAAAACAAAAAACAAAGAACGCTTTAAGATCAAAGTTGGCACTCAGGCCAGAGTAAATTATAAGGAAGTGGATAGCATTATTAATTCTGATGCAAGTATTAGCGTGGTGGTTGATCAATTGCTTTCAAGTAAACTCATCAAGATAATTAATCTTACTAACGCTAATACCAATGATACGCTGGCACAAAATGTAGCGGGCGTTAGTTCTATTCAATCTGATTCATACGTGATGGAATTTTGGAAAACCCCCTTGAACTCTAAAGGATATCGCTTTCAAAAAAACAAGATCATGTTGTATGGTATCAATGATCATAACGATCTGCTTTTATATCAATTTGAAGGGCGTTACTTCATCAAGAGTTTTGAAGTTGTGTACGAACTTGAATCAAGTCAAGATTTCCAGCCTCTTGTAAAAGTTAATAATACCGAATTACTATCTAAATTAGATTCTTAATGACAATTGAATTCTATAAATACCAAGGTACAGGTAACGATTTTATTTTGATCGATAACCGAAAATCAAAACTTCAATTAAGCTATGCCCGTATAAAATTCTTGTGCAATAGGCACTTTGGAATTGGTGCCGATGGCTTGATGCTGCTGGAAGATGAGATCAGTTATGATTTTAAAATGGTTTACTATAACAGTGATGGGCACGAAAGTTCGATGTGTGGTAATGGCGGACGTTGCATTATGGCGTTTGCAAAACAACTTGGTATAGTAAAAGAAAAAGCGCGTTTTTTAGCAATAGATGGGCCGCATGATGCTTTAATATTACCTGATGATGTTGTGTCGTTAAAAATGAACGATGTTAAGAATATTGAAATGGATAACGATCATTTTTTTATCAATACAGGTTCTCCCCATTATATAAAACAAGCTGAAAAAGTAAGTGCAATGAATGTGGTGGAAGAAGGTAGAAAGATAAGAAACAGCGAACGCTTCAAAGAAGAAGGAACCAATGTGAATTTTATGGAGAAGTTCGATGACCATATTTATATTAGAACCTATGAGCGTGGTGTTGAAGATGAAACTTTATCGTGCGGAACCGGTGTAACAGCCGTTGCTCTTGCAGCAGCCTGTATTGGGATGAGCACTTCTAAAAATAATTGCGCCGTAAGAACTCAAGGCGGAATGCTTAATGTGAAATTTGATAAGGTACTTGCCAATACATTTTATAATATTTGGCTTGAAGGCCCTGCCCATTTTGTTTTTAAGGGCGCCATTGATATAGAATGACACGAACAGAATTTGCCTCTATATCCATTAATAAGGGAGATCTTTCCGATACCACTTTAACCAAAGGACTTTTTATTTGCTTGCTTCATGTAAAACGCGTTCCTCCACACATTGGTATTATTATAAATGGAAAATACCATTCGCTAACAATTAAAGGAATTGAACCGAATATTTCTACTATAGCTTTATTAAGAACCATTCAACAGCAAAAAATTGAATCTGTTTTTTTAGAGATAAATCCACATCCTGTATATAGTAACGATCATATGAATTCGATGTTCCTAGAGATCTTGAAAAAATATCCTCACATACGATCGAATGAAGTCACGTGCTTATCTCCATTAAAAGACTTCTTTAACGAGTTCTATGCCATAAATTCATCGGCGAACGATATGATTTATGATCTTTTAAAGAGAATAGCAGCTAATAATTTTATTTTACAAGCATATTCACTAAATTTAAGTCTCGAAAATAATACGTTGAGCATACCTGTATATACTCAGGAAGAACTTAGCGAAAAAATAAACGCTATAAGAAAAAATTATTAAAATGTTTATAAAGGGAGAACATATTTCGTTAAGGGCCATGGAGCATGATGATATTGAATTGCTTTATGAGTGGGAGAATAATATTGAATTGTGGCATGTAAGCAATACACAAACGCCTTTTAGCCGCCACGTTTTAAAAGAGTTTGTAGATAATAGTCAGTACGATATTTACACTAACAAACAATTGCGTTTAATGGCTGTTGAAAATTCAACAAGTCAAACCATTGGAACCATTGATTTTTTTGAGTTTGATGTACAGCACGCGCGTGTTGGTGTTGGAATTTATATCCATCAAAATTATACAGGAAAGGGGTATGCTTACGAAAGTTTAAAATTAGCCATCAATTACTGTTTTAATATCCTTCATTTAAAACAAGTGTATTCAATTGTAAATTCAAGTAATGCACCAAGCTTAAAGTTATTTGAAAAAGCCGGCTTTGAAAAGACCGGAATTAAAAAATCGTGGAACAAAACCTCTATAAATCATTTTGAGGATGCCTGGTTCCTTCAATTGGTCAATGACAAGTAAACTGAGTCATAAACTCGTTTTACTTTCGTTTACAATTTGCATATTTCTTACAAATTGCGAAACACGTACCGAAGTAAGTTCCAACGAACAAAAAATTCCTGAAAACACCTATTTAAATCATTCCGATTCGGCGCGTTACGTTGGAATGAATACATGTAAACTTTGCCACCAAGGTATTTACAATACATTTATTAATACCGGCATGGGCAAATCGTTTGATATTGCAACAAAACTAAAATCATCTGGCGATTTTAAAAATGCTACGTTTTTTGATAAAGAAAACGATCTTCATTATAAAGCATTTTGGGATAAAGACAGTTTGTATATAAAAGAATTTAGAATAGGCAATGATACAACATGCCTAAGAACAGAACAAGTAAATTACATAATAGGCTCAGGCCAGCACACTAACTCGCATATTCAAAATGTGAATGGGTATTTAAATCAAATGCCAATGACCTTTTACACCCAAAAAAGGAAATGGGATCTTCCTCCAGGATTTGAAAACGGCATGAACACACATTTTACACGCAAGATAGGATTAGAATGTATGAGTTGTCATAATGGCTATCCTGATTTTGTGATGGGCTCTGAGAATAAATATAAGTTTGTTCCCAGTGGAATTGATTGCGAGCGTTGCCATGGCCCGGGAAGCATTCATGTAAATCAAAAACAAATTGGGATCAAGGTAGACACGTCAAAGCAAATTGATTATTCTATTGTTAATCCTTCTAAATTATCAATTGATCTGCAATTTGATATTTGTCAGCGTTGCCACTTACAAGGAAACGCTGTTTTAAAGAACGGTCATTCATTCTATGATTTTAAACCCGGGCAAAAATTAAGTGATCATATAAGTGTGTTTCTTCCAAAGTATAAAAGTGCGGATGACGAATTTATTATGGCCTCACATGCCGATCGCTTAAAGCAAAGCGCTTGTTTTATTAAATCGATAGAAAAACAAAAAACAAAAAACCAATTAAAGCCATATAAAGGAGCTATGACATGTATCACGTGTCATAATCCACATGTAAGCGTTAGAGAAATAAATAAAAATATATTTAACGATGCGTGTAAAGGATGTCATGGAAGTGGACAGTTGGCAGTTTCGCCATCCGAGATCTGCAAAACCAATTGCGTGAATTGTCATATGCCTTCATCAGGCTCAATTGATATTCCTCACGTAACAGTTCATGATCATTATATTAGAAAACCAATTACAAAAAAAGAAAAAGATAAGATCAAAGAATTTATTGGCCTATATGCCATAAACGAAAAAGATCCTTCGGATAAAACAAAAGCAAGAGCTTATATTCAGCAGTATGAAAAATTTGAACAGAATAAAAATTACCTCGATTCGGCTAAAAAATACCTGAGCACTAAAACAAAAGAAGATATTAAAAACAATCTTCATGATCTTATTCAATTAAGTTTTATGACACAAGATTTTAAACAAATCCTTAAGTACCTTGTATCTATTGGAGAAGATAATTGTTATAAGCAATTAATGAATTTGAGTTATGATAATAAAGACGCTTGGGCTAGTTACCATATTGCAGAAGCTTTTTATTATACCGATCAAAAGAAAAAGTCGTTAACATGGTTTGAAAAAGCGTGTAAGTTGGCCAACTATAATCTTGATTTTAAAATTAAATTTGGAGCAGTACTAGCACAAAGTAATTTACCAAAAGAAGCAGAACAACAATTTTTATTTGTTATAAAAGAAAATCCAAAAAAAGCTTCGGGATATACCAATCTTGGATATTTAAAGCTATTGCAAGGAAAAGGAAATGAAGCTTTAGCGAATTATAACAAAGCATTGGCTCTTGAGCCAGATTCGGAACCCGCCTTGCTGAATTTGGCCGGCTATTATGTTTCGGCTAATAATAAATTAAAAGCTTTAGAGATAATTAAACAAATTTTAAATAAAAATCCAAAAAATCTGCAAGCGCAACAAGCCTTAAAACAATTACAAAACGTATCTTTGTAAAATCAATGGCCGGAAATTCAAAAATACGATCTTATCTTTTGCTAATATTTCTAATTATTATTGGCGTAGGTGGTTATTGGGTATATGTAAATTTTTTTAAAACATCAGTAAAGCTCAATAAGGATTACGAATTTATTTACATTCGGTCGGCCTTTGATATGAATGATGTTATTTATGAATTAAAGGATAAAAACATCTTAAAAGAAACAGATAAATTTGAGTGGATTGCCAAAAAAATGGAACTCGATCAAAACATTCACCCGGGAAAATATCGAATTTTAAATGGAATGACCCATCGCCAAATAATCAATTTGATAAAATATAATAAGCAAGAAAAAATAAAACTTACGCTCAATTCACAGATCCATAATATGGAAGAGTTCATTCTTTATCTGGACGACAAGCTTGAATTGGACGAAGAGCAATTAGAAGGGTATTTTGAAGATCCGAATATGTTGGAACGCGATTTTAATTTAGCACCTAATTATGCCTTTGCCACAATTATTCCTCAGATATACGAATTAAGTTGGGCCACTAGCCTACCCGATCTTATAAACGAACTTCGAAAAACTTACAATGCATTTTGGACCAAAGAACGCCTAGCCAAAGCAAAAAAGAATACAAAACTAACTATTGGTGAAGTGATCACCCTTGCGTCTATTGTTCAAAATGAAAGTTATATTCCTGAAGAACAACAAAAAATTGCAGGTGTTTATTTAAACCGAATAAATAAAGGAATGCTTTTACAGGCCGACCCTACCTTAGTGTTTGCAAATAAGTTATGGGGCGTTCAGCGCATTTATGATAAGGATAAGGGTATTGATTCGCCCTATAATACTTATAAATACAAAGGCTTGCCACCAGGACCTATTTGTTTGGTTAAAACTCAAGTTCTGCTTCAAGTGGTAGATCTTACAAAGCACAAATATCTCTTTTTTTGCGCAAAGCCAGAGTTAAACGGATATTCCGATTTCTCCGAAACCTACGAACAGCATCAGCGCTATGCAACTGCATACCAAAGAACTATGAATAAAAAAGGCATTAAGTAGTTTGTTCACCGTTTTTATGTTTTGAATTCGTTGCTAAAAAAACGTGTCGAGGCAAAGCCGATACTTGAAATCCTGTTGATTAAAATAATTTAGCCACTTTACAAGCTAAACTAAAATCAGTAAATTTATTGCAATGCAAAAGATAACTATAGCTATTGATGGATTTTCGAGTTGCGGTAAAAGCACTATGGCAAAAGCATTAGCTCAAAAATTAAACTATAGTTATATTGATACAGGCGCCATGTATCGCTCGGTAACTTTATACGCCTTGCAAAATAAGTTGATAGACTCTAAAAAGAAACACGACTTTACAAAGTTAATCGAACATCTTCCAAAAATAAAAGTTGAATTTATTTACAATCCAACGTTACACGCGTCGGAAGCATTTTTAAATGGAAAGAATGTTGATAGAGAGATTCGCAGCATGGAAGTGAATGAAAATGTAAGTGCTGTAAGTTCGGTAAAAGAAGTTCGCGGAAAAATGGTGAACATGCAGCGTGAGATGGGAAAACATAAAGCGGTAGTGATGGACGGACGAGATATTGGGACAAATGTTTTTCCGGATGCTGAACTTAAAATATTTATGACAGCAGATAATATGGTGCGCGCACAAAGAAGACTTGATGAATTAAGCAGCCATGGCGATTATCATGACATAAATGAAGTATTGCAAAATTTATTAAAGCGCGATCATGCAGACATGAATCGCAAAGAAAATCCATTGATACAGGCCAAAGACGCCATTATTTTGGATAATACCGATCTTAATAAGGAGCAACAACTGGAGTTTGTTATTAAACTCATAGCCGATATGCAGTTAACCAAAGATCAGGCCCAATGAAAAAGAAACAAAGTCTTTGTACCGCTTTCTTAATTGCCTTTAAAGGAATTGGTTTTGCGTTTAAAGAACGGAATTTTTTGATCGATGTTTTTTGCGCAATCGTTTCCATAATTCTTTCTTTTATTTTAAAGATCTCTCATTTAGAATGGATCGCCATTTTGTTTTGCATTGCCTTAGTATTATGCTTAGAAATGCTCAACACTGTTATCGAAAAAACAATTGACCACTTACATCCACAACAACATTCAAAAGCTGGGGAAATAAAAGACATTGCCGCCGGAAGTGTTTTAGTAGCCGTAATTTTTAGCGGAGTTATTGGTGGAATAGTTTTTTTGCCAAAAATTCTGGCAATGATAAACTCTTAAAGTGCAGTTTTTACTTCAATTAATTTAGCGCAGTTAAAATGTCCTTTTGGGCAAGCTTTATAGCCATGCATTCCGCAAGGTCTGCAATCCATCGGACCTGCATCAATCACTTTACTGTTATCCGACAAAGGATAAAAACCAAATTCCTTTACCGTTGAACAAAAGAAAGCAATTACCGGGGCATTTGTTGCAGATGCCAAATGAAGCGGCGCACTATCGTTCACGTAATTCATTTTTGCTTTTTGCATTAATGCGGCCGATTGAAGTAAACTTAATTGTCCGGTAAGATCGATCATGTTTTTATGCTTACTTTCTGATATGATCTTTTTAGCTAATTCAGAATCGTTTGCGCTTCCTAAAACATAAATAGTAATTGATGAAGAAAGTAGATCGCAAAGTTCTATCCATTTCTCAATTGGCAATTGTTTTGTGAACCAAACCGATGAAGGAGCGATGCAAACAAAATCTTGTTTTACAAAAGGGATTATTTTTTCAATATCAGAAGCAGAAGGATATATTTTTGGTTTTGAAACTTCCGGCCCGGCAAAATCAGCGATCAATTGGTTGTAGCGTTCAATTTCGTGTTTACCATCTCCAAAGGTGTGATGTGGTGCATGATCAAACAAATAAGCAAAAGGCGTTTGTTTATAGCCTGCTTTATGTCGTGCTCCCGAAAACGCTGTTAAAAATCCTGAACTAGCAAAGCGATGACAATTTACAACAAGGTCATATCTGTTCTTTCGGATCTTACTAAGAGCGCTAAATAAATTACCGTATTTATTTGTAATTTTATCCCAAACTAAAACTTCTTTTAAAAAAGGATGATCCTTATAAATACCTTCATTTCCTTTTCGCACTATAATAGAAACAGAAGCGGCAGGGAATTTTGAATGTAATTTTTCTACAAGCGAAGACGCAAGAATGGCATCTCCAATGAACGCTGTTTGTATGATCAGTATGTTAGAATAATTCATTATCAATAAGTATTCAGTAGGCAGCAGGAGTAAGCAGTTTGCGGCCATACTGCCAGCTAAATCCCGCCAACTGTCTACTGGTTATACTGCAACGTTGTATTCTCTTAATGTGTCATTAAGACTAGTTTTAAGATCAGTACTTTCTTTGCGTTTACCAATAATTAAAGCGCACGGCACATTGTATTCGCCCGCTGCAAATTTTTTGGAGTATGATCCAGGAATAACAACACTTCTTTCTGGAACATATCCTTTTGTTTCAATTGGTTTATCTCCTGTAACATCAATAATTTTAGTTGACATAGTTAGCACAACATTTGCGCCAAGCACTGCCTGCTTTCCAACTCTAACACCTTCTACAACTATGCAACGACTACCAATAAAGCAATCATCTTCAATAATAACAGGAGCAGCTTGTACAGGCTCTAATACACCACCAATACCTACTCCACCACTCAAGTGCACGTTCTTGCCAATTTGCGCGCAACTCCCAACGGTGGCCCAGGTATCAACCATTGTTCCGCTATCTACAAAAGCACCGATATTTACATAACTCGGCATCAAAATCACACCCTTTGCCAAGTAGGCACCATAACGGGCTACCGCATTAGGAACAACGCGCACACCAAGTCCTGCGTAATTTTGTTTAAGGGCCATTTTATCGTGGTACTCAAAAGGACCAACCTCAATTGTATTCATTTTACGTATTGGAAAATAAAGGATTACCGCCTTTTTTATCCATTCGTTAACCTGCCAGGTGCCATTTGGCAAAGGCTCGGCAACGCGCAGTTCTCCCTTATCAAGTTTTTCAATAACGTTATCAATGGTAGCAATAGTTTCTTTTTGTTTAAGTAACTCACGGTTAGCCCAGGCTGCTTCTATTATTTGTTGCATAAAAATCAGGTTTTTCGACTTGCAAGTTACCAAAAATTTGTATATTTGCCTTCCTAATTTATAAGGTTCCGTAGCTCAACTGGATCCCTGCCTGCCTGCCGGCAGGGAGTATCGCACTACGGATGCGAAGTTTTAGGCTTGATAAATTGAGTAAATGTTCTTTGTGTATATAATATAATAATAAGTGAATCGAAAGAAAAAAGATTCTATGTTGGCTTAAGCTCCAATGTTGAAAAACGAGTAACTGAACACAATTCAGGGAAAACTAAATCAACAAAAGGATATAGGTTTTGGAAGATTTTTTTTATGAAGAATTTACAAATAGGAAAGACGCGAGAGAAAGAGAAAAATATTACAAATCAGATTCTGGTAAAGAATCTATAAAAATGAAATGGTTCCGTAGCTCAACTGGATAGAGCATCGCACTACGGATGCGAAGGTTTGGGGTTCGACTCCCTACGGTACCACAAGTAAATAGAAAAGCCCTTTGGATCTGTTTCGAAGGGCTTTTTGATTCATTCGACATCAAATTAATACTTAAAGCAAAGTGGAACCGAGCAGAGAACAAAAAAGCGATAAAATACTGGCAGAAGTAGCCAAACGCATTGCTCAAATTGAAAGTGGAGCAGATGCTGACGGAACCTTTGCCATATTGAAACAGTTGCAAGCCCTGTTTGAAAAAAACAGTAATACACACAACCAAGAACTCGACCTGATTAATTCTATTATTAAAAAAGAAATGAGGGTTTATTGGCGCACCAAATTTGCTAAGGATAAAAAACCGGTTGTTGCAAGATTGAATCAGCTATTATAAACCCCTTATCGACCTAATTATAGTTCGAGAAGTGAGTTTGGCACCCATCACATCTCGATTCGTACTCCACAAAACCCTTGATAATAGGGTGTTTTAGGCGGTTTTGTCAAAATAAAAGATTTTATATCAATATAATGTCGTATATTTGTACTCTTCATTAGAAGATTGTATCTCAATCTATTGTAGCCTCTCAATTACAATTCGGTATTTTACACTTTTCTTATCAAGGAAAAGGTATTTATGCACTAATGCATAAGCCCGAATAAAGTATATTAATAATAAAATGACATTTTCAGAACTAAAGCTTATCAAGCCGCTCATTGTGGCTTTAGATAAGATCGGATATAATACGCCCACTCCCATCCAAGAAAGATCCATCCCTCCTATTTTAGAAGGAAAAGATATTTTTGGTTGCGCTCAAACAGGTACAGGTAAAACTGCCGCGTTTGCACTCCCTATCTTACAACTACTACAAAACAAAAAAACTGAAGGCTCAAAACGCGTTATTAAAGCGCTTGTTTTAGCGCCAACACGCGAGCTTGCACTTCAAATTAGCGAAAGCTTTACTTCTTACAGCAAAAATTTAGAACTATCACACACAACGGTGTTTGGTGGTGTATCTCAACATTTACAAGTGAAAGATCTTAAAAAAGGAGTTGATATTCTTATTGCAACTCCAGGAAGACTATTAGATCTAATGCAACAAGGTTTTATAAATCTTAATAGCATCGAATTTTTTGTATTAGATGAAGCAGATCGTATGTTGGATATGGGTTTTATTAACGATATTAAAAAAGTGATTGCTAAACTGCCGGCAAAAAAACAAACCCTATTCTTTTCGGCAACAGTAGCGCCCGATATTTTAAAATTGGCTAATACCCTATTAAAAAATCCGGTTAGTGTTTCGGTTGATAGAGTTTCATCTACGGCAACTTTGGTTGAACAAAGCGTTTATTATGTTGCAAGAGAAGACAAACGCTCTTTACTTAAGCACGTTTTAAAGAACAGCCAAATTGAACACGCCTTGGTATTTACACGTACAAAACGTGGTGCCGATAAAGTAGCGAAGGAATTAAACAGTAACGGAATTAAAGCAGAAGCTATTCACGGTAATAAATCGCAAAACGCAAGAGAAAGAGCTTTAAAAGGCTTTAAGAATAGAAGCATTCGTGTATTGGTTGCTACAGATATTGCTTCAAGAGGAATTGACGTAGATAAATTATCGCATGTGATCAATTACGAAATACCTGAACAAGCCGAAACGTATGTGCACCGAATTGGCCGTACAGGTAGAGCCGGAAGTTCAGGAATTGCATTGTCGTTTTGTTCACTCGAAGAAAGAAATTTTTTAAAAGACATAAACAAATTGATTAAATCAAACATTGAAGTAGTTACTTCACATCCGTTTGCTTGATCGATACAAACAAATAAATAAAAATAACCGTTCGCGTAAAGCGGACACAAAAACAAAACAATGAAAAAAGGAACAGTAAAATTCTTTAACGAAGCAAAAGGCTTTGGATTTATTAAAGAAGAAGGTGGACAAGAAATTTTTGTACACGTAACCGGGTTAAAAGAAGAAATTCGTGAAAACGACCAGGTAGTATTTGAAGTTGAAAATGGCAAAAAAGGCTTAAACGCCGTAAATGTAAGCCTAGCAAGTTAATACTTACACAGAAGAGCAGGTCACAATGGCCTGCTCTTTTTAATTTAAAAAAATGAGACAACTAAAAATAACAAAATCGATCACCAACCGTGATGCCGCATCGCTTGATAAATATCTAGCCGACATCTCGAGACTGGAGCTTATAACCGCTGAGGAAGAGGTTCGTTTAGCGAGACTAATACGCGAAGGTGATGAAGCTGCCCTGGAAAAATTAACCAAGGCTAACTTACGATTTGTTGTTTCGGTTGCAAAACAATATCAAAATCAGGGCATAAGTTTACCCGATCTTATTAATGAAGGAAACGTTGGTTTGATCAAAGCGGCAAAACGATTTGATGAAACCAGAGGATTTAAATTCATTTCTTACGCAGTGTGGTGGATTCGTCAATCCATTATGCAAGCTGTTTCAGAACAATCGCGAATGATCCGCTTGCCATTGAACAAAATTGGCGCCCTTAATCGCATTAAACGCGCACAAGGTGTATTAGAGCAAAAATACCAACGCACTGCAAGTTTGTTTGAACTTTCGGAAGTGCTTGATATGTCGCAAGAGGAAATACAAGTAACATTGGCCGCTTCGGCATTACATGTGTCTTCTGATGCTTCTCTTCCTGGAAATGAAGAAAGTACATTAATGGAACTTATTTACGATAAGAACGAAGTAAAACCGGATGCTTTGTTGATGGAATCTTCGTTACAAACCGAAATAAAAAGAGCACTTGATACACTTAGCGATAAGGAAAAAGATGTGATCTTATTATTTTTTGGAATTGGACAAACCTACCCTCATACACTTGAAGAGATCGCCGAAAAATATGATCTTACAAGAGAACGCGTTCGTCAAATAAAGGAAAAAGGAATTCGCAGGCTTAGAATGGAGTCGAAAAGCAAGTTACTAAAGACCTATTTGGGTTAAGCTTTAATGATAGTAAAGCCCATGCAATTTATAAGTGAAGATAAGAAGGACATTCTTTTCTTTTCTACATTAAGGCAGCGAATAGACCTATATTTTAAATCCAATAATATTTCAAAACATTATAATGCATCAATGGTTATTAAAACCGTTGTGCTTTTGTCAGCATACATTCTTCCATTTGCAGCACTATTGATCTTTCAACCACCTTTTGCGCTTGCCATGATCATTTGGATCACGATGGGTTTAGCAAAATCAGGGATCGGAATGAGCATCATGCACGATGCAAATCATGGTGCATATTCTTCAAAAGCAAAAGTTAATCGCTGGTTAGGATCTACCATCAATCTTGTTGGCGGAATAGCTTTCACTTGGAAATTACAGCACAACATCATGCACCATACATATACAAACATTGTACATATGGATGATGACATTGAAGATAAAGCAGTAATGCGTTTTTCGCCACATACAAAAGTATTTCGTGTGCAAAAATTTCAATTCATTTATGCGTTTCTATTTTATGGTATCTTAACCTTGTATTGGAGTTTTTTAAAGGATTTTGTTCAGTTCTATAAATACACAAAAAGTGGCGTTAATAAAGATTCAAAAGCAAATAACAGAATTACTGTTGCAAAGATCATTTTTAGTAAGCTCGTTTATATTTTTATATTCTTTGTATTACCACTAAGCATTCTTAAAATGCCAGTTTTAAATTATGTTGTTGGATATTTGATCATGCAGTTTATTTCAGGAATTTTACTTGCTGTTGTGTTTCAATTAGCGCATACCGTAGAAGAAACTTCGCATCCTTTGCCAAACAAAGAAGGTAACATTGAGAACAACTGGGCCATCCATCAAATGAATACTACAGTTAATTTTGCTCAAGACAATAAATTGATTTCATGGTATGTAGGAGGCCTTAATTTTCAAGTAGAACATCATTTATTCCCTAATATTTGTCACGTACATTATCCGGAGATCGCCCATATAGTTAAATCAACAGCAAACGAGTTTGGAGTGCCCTATCTCGAAAACAAAACCATTGGCAAAGCCCTTAGATCGCACGTGCGAACTCTTCAAAGATTTGGTAAAATGCCATCTTTGAACGAAACGATCTCGTAAATCAGGACTTCTTTTAACGACCATTAACTTATTAATTTTCAAATAATTAAGAAGCTATTAACAATGTTAATTTGATGAAAACATATTTGAAACTCACAATATATGGGTATCTTTGCACAGCATTAATTTGACATATCATGGCTACAACACCAGTGCGTTTTATTGACGCTGACAAGGACAAAACTATTTTTTTTGCAACCTTACGGAAGAAAGTTGATTCCTATTTCAAGGAAAAAAACATTTCAAAACATTACAACGCTCAAATGGTAATTAAAACCATTATTTTGCTAGCGGGATATATTATTCCTTTTGCGCTTTTGCTTATTCTTAAACCCACTTTTGGTATCTCAATGCTATTATGGGCTATCATGGGTTTTAGCTTAGCAGGCATAGGTATGAGCATTATGCACGACGCCAATCATGGGGCATATTCGTCGAGTCATAAAACCAATTATTGGCTTGGTCACTCTCTTAATTTATTAGGAGGTTCAGTATTTAATTGGAAGCTTCAACACAACTTAATGCACCATACATATACCAATATTGTTAATTTGGATGATGATATTGATGATAAGCTTGTTTTGCGTTTTTCGCCTCACACCACTGTAAAATGGTATCACAAGCTTCAATTTGTATATGCCTTCTTATTTTATGGAATTCTTAGCTTGTATTGGACCTTATTAAAAGATTTTGTTCAATTCAATAAATACACAAAAGATGGCGTTAATAAAAGTACACCTGCCCAAAATCGCGTTATCCTTTTCAAAATAGTGCTTAGTAAATTATTTTATTTCTTCTTCATCATTTTTGTTCCTGTGTTCTTTTTCCATTTACCATTATGGCAAGTTGTGGTTGGCTTTTTATTAATGCACTTTATTGGCGGGCAGGTATTAACTGTGATCTTTCAATTGGCTCATACTGTAGAAGGCACAACACATCCTTTACCCAATAGCGATGATACTATAGAGAATAATTGGGCCGTGCATCAAATGAACACTACAGTAAATTTTTCACGACGCAGTAAATGGATTTCATGGTATGTTGGCGGATTAAATTTTCAAGTTGAGCATCACTTATTCCCAACCATTTGTCATGTTCATTATCCCGAAGTTTCCAAGATCGTAAAAAGCACAGCCGAAGAATTTGGTGTTCAATACCTCGAAAATGAAACATTTTGGCAAGCCTTAACTTCACACGTAAGAACGTTACAACGTTTTGGAAAGTTGCCGGATATTAATGAGGCACTAGGTTAGTTTTCATAAGAACACTATATTTACACATGATGATCACACGAGTTTTAATCGCATGCCTATTGATCTCAACAGGCTTAGATGCGCAGAATAAAAAAAATAAAAAAAATTCAAGTTCAGTTGAGAAAAACACCGCTCTTCCAAACACCTTTGAAAAAGGACAGGTTGATATTAATATTGGTATAGGCCTTTTAGCAAATGGATATTATTATACTAGGGGTTGGAGAACTAGCCCTCCATTAAATATATCTATCGAAAAAGCTATCACAACAAATGTAAGCCTTGGTGCTTATCTGGCTTACGTGAGATCTAGTTATAGAACTTCAGCTGACTATATTTATAAAGACAATAATAACATTTGGGTTAACGCACACTATAACGACAAACATACAGTTACCTATGGTGTATTTGGACTTAGAGGAGCCTTTCACTTGGCTGAGTATATTCAAGTAGAAAACCTTGATGTTTATGCCGGGGCAATGCTTGGTTATTCATTTGCAAAATATAAATGGACAACTGACAATAATAACGGAAGGGTTAACTCTTATTCGTCCTCAGGTTATGGCGGTGTTGTAGGTGCTTTTTATGCGGGTGGGAGATATAGATTCACCGAGAAATTTGGTGTTTATGCAGAATTTGGTTACGGCTTAGCCTATGGCAATATAGGTGTTAATTTTAAGTTTTAATCTTACCCCCACGGTTAATTGCTGATTATAGATTAAATTGTTATTTTTAAGCAATACTCTATCATGAAGAAATATTCATTTTCCCTTCTTTTTAGCCTTTTAGGCATTTCATTTTACTCTCAAATTGAAGAGTTTAAGAACGATTATATCCCACTGATGTCAACAGGAACACTTCCTGAGATATACACCAAGTCGGCCTCCGAAAAAACTAATGCTGATATTGACGCCTTAAATAAAACCAAAGGCGTAACAAATCGATCGGCCAAAGAAAAATTTTACCTCAATTCAAATTTTAGCCAAGATAAAGTATTACGTTCGGGGAAGATCCTTTTCAATGGTCCACTTTCAAATTACGTTAACAAAGTGGCCGACGAGGTTTTTAAATCGGCTCCTGAAGTGCGTAAACAGCTCCAGATATTTATTGTAAAAAGTGATGTTGTGAATGCGTATTGCTTCGACAATGGTATCATTCTTATAAATATTGGATTATTGGCGCAACTTGACAATGAAGCCCAACTGGCATTTATTCTAGCGCATGAGGCTTCTCACTTTGTAAAAAAACATTCGCTCGAAAGTTATGTTCACCATAATACACGCCGTGGAAGATTTAGTACAAACGTGGATTGGGACGAATATAAATACAGTCAAGAATCGGAGTTAGAAGCAGATATTCAAGGTGTAAAGTTCTTTAAAGAAAGTAAGTATAGTTTTAAAGGTATTCCGGGCGCGTTTAATGTGCTTAAGTATTCGTATTTGCCTTTTGATGAGATCCCTTTTGAAAAAACCTTCTTAGAGGATTCTAATCTTGTTTTCCCTGCTGATTATTTTTTAAAGCAAACGGCAGCAATTAAAAAAGAAGAAGATTATGATGATTCAAAAAGTTCGCACCCTAATATCAAAAAAAGAAAAGAAGCAGTTGGAAAAGAGCTAGGAGAATTTAATGAAGCCGGCCGCGAAAAATTTATTTTTGATCAAAATGAATTTTACAAAATAAGAGAGATGTCGCGCTTTGAACTTTGCCGTATTGGCCTATTAGACCGTGATTATGCGGCTTGTTTGTATAGCTGCTATATGCTTCAAAAAAAATATCCTAATAACGAATATCTAAAAACAACTATAGGTAAGGCCTTATTTGAAGTTGCGGCATTAAAAGCCCCAGAAAATTGGAATTACCGAAAAGTATTAAGTTTAGATATATTGGATAATTCGGAAAGCAAGAGCGTTTATTATGATTATGATGCTAAAGAAGGAAGCTCTCAACAGGTGTATCATCTTTTAAATAAAATGGATGCCAGCCAAATGGCCGTTTTAGCTCTTAACTACAATTGGAAACTTCGAAAAGAACTAAAAGAAAAGAATACAGCTGTGAATCGCCTTTGTGATTCACTTTTTGTTCTTTTGGCTTTAAATAATAGTAAGGACATTTCTTATTTTAACCGAACAACTCGTAGAGATTATCTAAACGAATTATTAGGAAAAGGCCAACCCAAATCAGATACAGCAAAGAAAGTACAAAAATTAACTTCGCTTGCCGATATTGACGAGGCCGACAGCGATAGCAAAATAAAACGCATTGAAACCAGTACAGAAAAAAAGGAACTTAGCGATCTTGGCAACAGAGATAGCATTGCAACCTCTAAACTAGATCAGTATTTTGATAAATATGTATTTGCAGATTTTTTGAACGACCAGGTTTTTGTCAGTAAATACGAAGCAGCGGTTGCTGTTCACGAAGCAGTGATAGCCCATAGCAAAAAATTAAAGCCAGATCCAACATACACCAATAAAGGAGGACTAGGAATAGACAAAATTGTAGTTCTTGATCCTTTCTACCTTAAATTCGATCAGCGCAACGGTGGAAGCATTCGCTACTTTTCTTCTGATGAAAAACTTAACGAGTATGGTGATGTACTAAAAGAGAACGCTCAAATAGCAGGATTAGAATTTGATTATGTTGATTCCAAATCTTTGAAAAAAGAAGACATGGACAAGTACAACGATTTTACACTCTTGAATGATTGGATGGGAGAATTTCTTAATCACAACTTTAGTACAAATGCTTTAGTATTGAATAATGAAGCAGCTAAAATGCTTCAAGAAAAGTATAAAACAAAGTATATGCTTTGGACCGGTGTTATAGGTGTAAAAGTGCCAAAACAAAATATTGGAGCTGCTATACTTGCAACATTTTTATTATACCCAGCCCCTTTTACGATCCCTTATCTTCTTAAAAAAGAAGAGATAACCTATTATGTGGCGGTATTATATAATCTTGAAAATAATAAAGTACAATTCTACCAAACTGTAAATATGCGCCTTAGTGATACTCGCGATTTTTTAAATGCGTTTGTTTACGACACCATGAACAAAATAAAAAAGCAACCCAAGTATAAAAAATAAAAGACATATGCGTTACTTAGCAATCATCATTATATGCATTACTTGTGTTCGTGTAAACGCACAAATGGTTCCGGGTTATCAAGGAAAAAAAGGAATTATTTCATATCAGGTAAATATTTCTCCGGCGCTAACTAGACCAACTTTTTTAAATAGAGTAAAAGACAATGCAAATTATCCTAAGGCTGATGAAACTATTTTTATTACACCATTCAACTTCACTCACGGGCTTTCATTTGAAAGAGTTTTAGGTCGTAAATTTGCTTTAGCTTTTGATTATAATTTTGTTGCTACAAAAGATTATATTGTTTTTTCGCAAAAAATAAGAGATGATCTTTCAGGTATAGATCAAACTTACCAATTTAGCAATGCACAAGTAAATATTTTTGGACATTATTTTGTTGGCTCAATGGTATTCTATGGCAAACGCTCGTTAGCGCCTTTTGGAAAGTATTTCAAAATTAGTGTTGGTCATTGCGAAATGTTCAGCAAATTTACTCAAGCAACATACACCACAGAACCAACAAGCACAACATTACCAAGCACAGTTTATACGTTCAACACAAAAGATGTTACCTATGGCTTAGCGTCAACCAACATTGGCTTTAGTTTTGGAATGAACCGTATTTATTACAACCGATTAATTATTAGTAGAGGAATAGCATGTAACTTGGTTTTAAGACCATACTATAGAGAAGATGCAGGAAATAATGCTCATGATATTTTATTTAGAAGAGTTAGAGCTCACGATGCATTTACCTTTTACTTAAAAATAGGCTATCTGCTTTAATTATACAGTAAGTTCAAAGAAACTTCCATTCTCAACACCGTACAACTTACCGTTAATGAATTTGATCTTGGATAGATTATTGAAAGCAATTCCTGAACCACAAGCATTTTTCCAGGTATTTGAAGCCGAATCATAATAAGAAATAGAATTATAAGTACAGGCATATAATTTACCATTATAATATTCAAGGTCTAAACACTGGCTTGAAAGATTATTAGCTCCAACTTTTACCCAATCAGTGCCATTAAACTCATTCACATAATTGCGAGGCATTGAATTATTTCTATTGCTTGTCATTGAACCGCCACAAAAAAGTTTACCATCAGCCTGGATCATATCATTGCAATAGCCATTAAATCCTGTTCCAACAATTGCCCACAATCCACCATTTGAACTCACTACATAGCCGGTAGCATTTTGAGATGTTATGTACCAAGCTGAATTAAAATATTCCATGCGTTTTGCTGTACTTGTATTTAAACCGCCTACTTGATTCAGTGCAGTGTTATTAGTACTAAGAGATAAAATTGGTGTGCAATAAGCCTGATTTACTTGGATAAAGTCGCCACAAAAATAAATATTACCGCCCTGCTCTCTTACAGAGCGAACTCCGCCGTTTAAATCCAACGTATAAGTAAAGATCGAGCCTGTTGGTGTTTTTCGTGCAAACTTAAGATTCGAAATTGGAGTAGCGCTATAGAAATTACCGCCTAAATAATGATCTCCATTTGATGATTGAAAAAGCGTATAAATTTCGTTTGATAATGATGAGATATCAAAAAAACAATTCGAATAAGCAGTAAAATTATTGCCATTAGAATTAAAACGAACAATCCCAGTTGTACTAACACTAAAGCTGTAAACCGAATCGTCAAAATAACCAACTAAATATACCTTAGAATTATCTGTACTATCAACAACAATATCGTTAACGCGATCATACCCTGTTAAATTAGCTCTTATGACCTTGTTACGATAAAGACTCGGATCATATCCCGGAGGAATGTGAGTTTGCTTATCGCTTATAGGAATTGGTTTTCCGGGCTCTGATTTTTTACAGAATTGAAAACTTAATACGACAATAATTACGAAAATTAATTTTAATAGCTTCATTGTACATCAAATATAATGAATTTTTGAAAGCATGCAAAGTCGGGAAAAGATTGGTTTGGGCCTCTTATTCTATACCAAAATACGACAGCACATGGGCTAACTCGGTATCATTAGCAAATGATATGGTAAGTTTTCCTTTACCGTTAGCACCACGTTTAAAGCTGTAGTTTTTACTGAAAATAGCTTCCAGTTTTTTTGCAACCGCTTTATCTTCTATGGTTAATGGCTTTTCGTGACGCGTAATTTTAGGGCTTAACTTTATTTTTTCGCCGCGAGCAAGTTCTTCAATTTGACGAACCGAAAGCTCTTGCTCTAATGCTAAAGCAAAAATAGCAAGCTGGCGGTCTTCGTTATCAATATTGATCAATGCTTTTGCATGACCCATTGTGATCTCGTTGTCGCGTAATGCTTTTTGAATTGGTGCAGGTAATTTTAAAAGACGTAAAAAGTTAGTTACAGTACTTCTTTGCTTCCCAACTTTCTCACTTAATTGTTCTTGAGTTAAATTACACTCGTCAATTAAACGTTTGTAAGACAAAGAAACTTCAATGGGATCAAGATCCTCACGTTGAATATTCTCAACCAACGCCATTTCAAGCATTGCTTGATCATCTGCCACGCGAATATAAACCGGAACTTCGCGCAAGCCTGCCATTTGCGAGGCACGGAAACGACGTTCGCCGGAAATTAGTTGGTAACGGTCATATCCAAGTTTACGCACTGTTATTGGCTGAATAATGCCATGCTGCTTAATGCTATCCGAAAGTTCTTGTAAAGCTGTTTCTTCAAAATTACTACGTGGCTGAAATGGATTTGTTTCAATATCAGCTATTTTTATTGTAGAAACCGAATTCACCGTTGGGCTGCCTTCTCCTACTCTCCTTGTGGTAATATCTGTTTTAGCGTTCTCTAATAAAGCGCTTAATCCTCTTCCTAGTGCCGGTTTCTTGCTCATTGTCATATCTTATCTTCTTAATTCTTATATCTTACTTCCTATACTATCAACTAAATGTCTTCGCTCAATTCTTCTTGTTCACTAACAGCAATGGTACGAGCCTTATCGCTAATTTTTGTCATTCCGTTACGTTGCAATAATTCTCGCGCTAAATTCAAATAGCTATTAGCGCCTTTACCTGCCACATCGTGCATGATAATGGTTTTACCAAAGCTTGGTGCTTCTGCTAATTTTGTATTGCGATGTATCAATGTATCAAACACCATATCTTGGAAATGTGTTTTTACTTCTTCTACTACTTGATTTGCTAAACGTAAACGTCCATCGTACATGGTTAACAATACACCTTCAATATCCAAACTTGTATTTAAATGTGTTTGAACGATTTTTATGGTTTGTAAAAGTTTGCCCATTCCTTCTAATGCAAAATATTCGCACTGTACAGGAATAATTACGCTATCGGCAGCAGATAATGAATTGATAACTGTTAATCCAAGTGAAGGACAACAATCAACAATTATGAAATCATATTTATCTTTTATTTTATCAAGTGCTTTCTTCATCATGAACTCACGATTGGTGAGGTTCACTAATTCCAATTCAACACCAACAAGATCAGCATTTGTAGGCAATAACCACAAATTAGGTGTATCGGTTTTTAAGATCACATCTTTTGGATGAACGCTATCAATGATGCATTCGTATAAGCCTGCTTTTACATTAGCAGAGTCTATACCAACGCCTGATGTAGCATTTGATTGCGGATCGGCATCTATCAATAAAGTTTTATATTCCAACACCGCAAGGCTGGCAGCTAAATTAATAGCAGAAGTTGTTTTTCCTACGCCTCCTTTTTGGTTTGCTATAGCAATTATTTTTCCCATGTTATATCGTTTCTTTTTGTTTACTTTTTTAGTTGTGCTCCTATTTCCATGAGGGTTAATTTTTTTCCTGCCCTTTCGAATTTAGAAACCGCTTCACTCTTATCTATTTTAATGAACCCAAATGTATCATAATGCATTCCGATGATATCGTTACAACGAATAAAATCGCAAGCTATAATGGCATTATCAGCTCCCATTGTAAAATTATCGCCGATAGGTAAAAATGCGTAATCAATTTGCCTGTAATCGCCTATTAGTTTCATTTCGTAGGTTAATGCTGTATCGCCTGCGTAATAAAAATTTCCTTCTTCACTCTCTACCACAAACCCCATTGGATTTCCTCCGTAACTTCCATCGGGCAAACTGCTACTATGTTGCGCCACAACGCACTTTACATCGCCAAAATCCAACTTCACTTTTCCTCCATAATTCATCGGATGAATATTCTCTACTCCTTGCTTAGATAACCAATTATGGATCTCCCAATTACAAATAACTTTGGCCTTTGTTCTTTTTGCAAGAGCCGCTGCATCGGCAATATGATCTTCGTGCCCATGGCTGATCAATATATAATCTGCAGCAACTTTGTTTACGTCGATGTTTTTTGCAAGCTCATTAGCACTAATAAATGGGTCGAACACCAAGTTCTTTCCTTTTACTTCAACACCAAAACAAGAGTGACCGTAGTACGTAATATTCATAAATGATTTAGCGGAATTACATTAAAACTCCTTGTTTGTAAAGTTAACCGATTATGGCAATGAAGCTGGGCAGAGTTTTTAACAAGAGCGTTCTATTATTGACATTGTGTTGATAAATATTAACCCCTTTCAACAGGATAAATATGAGGCACTTAAAGCAAAAAAGGAAGCTCAAAAGCCTCCTTTTTAATTTTTATTTTTCAAGAGTTTGTTATTCGTACATGCGGTTGTACTCGCGAACCGAATTTGCAACAGCTTCTGGCTTAAACACGAATTTATCCATATCGCTCCAAATCATAGCCTGATCCTTCATGTATGGTTTTAATTCTTTTTTGTAGAATTTCTCATTGATCTTTTTCATATCCCTTAACTCCCTATTTTCTTCATCTGCCTTGCTGTCTTGAATATAGTATTCAGCTGCTATAACCGCCGCGCCGGCAAAAGTTGTTGGATATTTAACTTCCATTAAATTTAAACGTCCTTTAGCCAAGTAACGCATATATACCTCGTTTTGAGCATCGGCAGAATACAACATAAAGTGATTGTTTCCAAAACCATAAGCTTTTGCCTTTTTGGTAGTGATTACTACAACTTTTGTCGTTCCTGGTGCTTTAAAATTGATCTGTTTATATAGATCTCCTTCGTTATCAGGATTGGTTTGTATCTCTCCTCTAACGGTATCGCCTTTAGATGTAACATAATAACCCGGCTCAAGTGTTGGAGCCATTTTTGGATTTCCCTTTTTGCCTCCAGGTTGCGCTATGGCAATAGTTGCAGCAGTAATAAGTATCAATGAAAGTAGTTTTTTCATGTGCATGCTTTTTGAGATAATTAATTAGATGTAAATATATATTTTATACCAGAATTATGCAATTATCATGCCTGATTATTGACGCTTTTTATGATAAATTATTATAAAATCATTTATCGAGGATGATCCTTCCTTGTCTCCAGTAATCAACCATATCAAACCAAGGCGCTTGATAAATATAAGAGCGCTGCAAAATATAATCGTTATCGCTAAATGGATTTTCTGTTTTTTTAAAAATAAATTTCAAAGAATTTACGTCGGTCTCCGGACCATAGATCCACATTTCTTCATTTTTACTTCTGTATAAATTCACCGGGTCGCCAAAATTCACGTAAATCATTCCTCTATCCGTTTTCCAGCCTTGCGTATAGCTTGTATAAGCTTTATTAGCTTCCATTACTCTATTATAATACTTTCTTAAAAGCTCCTTGGCTCGCTCATTACTTCCGCCAATGGTTAACCAAAAATTATCAATGCATAGTTTTTTATCTGTAGCGTTTTTACAGTTTTCAAATTCTACTTTATTCATTATGTAACGTGTGCAATTGATCATCTCGCCAATATCACTAACGCCCGGATAAGCTTTTTCAAAGGTAAATAAGGATAAACCATCTTGCTCAGCACTTAATGACCTTAAATGATAAAACCCGCGTATTGGCATAGTTAATTCAGCACTTTTTTCAAGCCTAACTGTAAATGTACTATCCGGCTTATATTTAAACTCATCGGGCTTTACAGTAGAGAAAGGCGGTAATGCAGGGCCAAACTCTTTAAAAAAACAATCTACATAAACTATCTGTCCTTGATTTACATTTGATTCAATTCTTACATTATCTCCTGCAAAAAAATTATTTGTATAATTAACCTTGTTATTACAGTAAACCATATAATATTGCGCAACATTTTTATTCCGTTTACTAATTACAATAGGATTAGAATGTTTTAGGTTCTTAAAATTATCAATCACCCAAAGATCAACATAAGCAAAACTTGTTGGTTTTACTTTTAAACTAAATACACCTTCTACAAACTTATCCTTTCCTGGCTCAGGAAGCTTAAACGAAAGGCCCACTGAAGAGCTATCAATAATAGCACGGCTGTTTATCTCCGGCAAAACTTTACAACCCACAAGTAAATTGGCATAAAAATTTGAGGTTGTATCAACCCTTTTAAACATTAAATTTTCGGTACTGATCTTATAGTAAATACGGGTAAGACTATCGTTTACATGATACACCCTGAGATCGATATCCACCTGATCTTTTTCAGTGGCGAATACTTGATTCTTTAAAGGCTTTGAATTGTAAGACTTTACAGACCTACACGATACAACAGTCGTAAATAAAGCAATGCCAACAAAGAAAAAAGTGTATGTAAAACGATTGAAGTTCACCAAGTAAAAATACGATTAATTATTTATAAAATCCTCACGCCAATCATCAATAAAGTGGTGATATATGGGGTATGAATTAGTAAAAATGCATACCTTTAATGCAATGAAGACAAGGTTTTATTTATGGAAAATTGCAGGAGTTGTGCTTTTATTGCTATTAGCCTTCCTTTTTTTTAATATTGTTATCTACGTACTCATTTCAGCTATTCTTTTCTTGATAGGATCACCTATCACCAAAAAAATTGAAAGCATCAAAATCAGGGGAAAACACATTCCTGACGCCATTTCAGCTGCGCTTACTTTGTGTAGTATTGCTTTGATTGTATTGTTATTATTTAAAATGATAGTTCCGCCGCTTATTACACAGGTAAATCTTTTATCTAATTTAAATTTTTACGATGTGCTTCATAATATTCTTGCACAGTTTCCGGGATTAGATAATACGCTTAAAAGTTTAGGAAGTGCTGATGATATCAAGCTTGCTCTTTCAACGCAACTAGATTCTTTTCTTAATATTTCGAATGTAAGCTGGGTGGTTAACAATCTTTTTAGTTATACAGGCACTATATTAGGCGGTACTTTGTGCGTGCTCTTCATTACCTTCTTTTTTTTAAAAGATGAAAGACTATTAAAAGAAAGTATTTTAACGGTTACGCCAAGCACTTACGAAAATTCCATACAAGATATTTTACACACCTCTAAAAAAATGTTGAGTAAATATTTTACGGGATTATTTATTGACATGTTGATCGTTGGAACGCTTGCCGGCTCGTTAATGTGGGTTATGGAAATTGATAATGCGCTCATTATTGGGTTTACTGCCGGCATATTAAACGTGGTGCCTTACATTGGATCTGTAATAACGATGATAGTTGCTGTTTTTTTAGGTGTGAGTGGTTGTATTGCACAGGGCGAATACGCGCTTATCATGAGTACTATCACCAAAATATTTTTCGGTTTATTAAGTATCAATTTAATTGACGGCTTTATTTTTCAACCTTTCATTTTTTCAAATTCGGTAAAAGCGCATCCATTAGAAATATTTATTGTTACCCTTATGGGAGCAACCATTGGTGGAATCGCCGGAATGATTGTAGCCTTACCCGTGTATACTATTTTCAGGATCGTTGCAAAAGAATTCCTTACGCGCTTTAAATTCTTTAAAAAGTTAACCGAGAAACTAGAAAAGTAATATGCAGTCGACCTTAAAATTTTTAAGCGCTCTTAAAAAGAACAATAACAGAGAATGGTTTGAAGCAAACAAAGAAAAGTACCTTGCCTCAAAAGCAGAAACAGAAGTATTGTTAGATAAACTCATTGCGGGACTTATAAAATTCGACAAACGCATTAGTAAAGACCTTATAGGGAAGGATTATATTTTTAGAATATATAAGGACGTTCGTTTTAGTAAAGACAAAATACCTTACAAAACCAATATGGGTGCAAGTATCAGTCCTGGCGGACGTAAAACGGTAATACCCGGTTATTATATTCATGTTGAACCCAACAATTGCTTTTTAGCAGGAGGTTTGTATGGCCCGGAACCCGACATGCTAAAAGCAGTAAGGCAGGAAATTGATTATAATGGTGCTAAATTTGTGAAGGTCTTAAAGAGTAAGCCGTTTAGCAATTATTATAAAGGATTAGATGATTGGGATGTTTTAAAAACGGTTCCTAAAGGGTTTGATAAGGAGAACAAGTATTTGGAATTTTTAAAAAATAGGCATTTTATAGTAAGCACAAAAATAAAGGACAAAGACCTCGAAAACCCCGCAAAGCTGCTTGCAGCCTTTAAAGCCATGTACCCCTTTTTGGAATACCTAAGGCAAGCCACAGAGAAATAATGCTAAAATTTTATCTACGAATCCAAAAAAATCACTAATTTTGGGGCTCTTAAAATGTTACGACCTTTAAATAGATCGCAACAATATGGTAGATGTAGCTCAGTTGGTTAGAGCATCGGTTTGTGGTACCGAGGGTCGTGGGTTCGAATCCCATCATTTACCCTACTAACAATTTCAAATTGTTTCAAAAGCGCCTATTCTCTTGGGGAAGTGGCGCTTTTTACATTTCCAACCTTTCTTATTATTTCATTAGAATTAGTCGAGCCTCAAAAAGTATCTTTATTATTTGGGCGCCTTATCGGGCTATCACTTCAAGCTTGTTTGTCCTTTGCTATGTTTGTCGCACTGCGGGGTCTGCGCAGAAAAAGCAAAGCCTCCTCGTAGCGCAAACATTAAGCAAAGCCCTAAACAAGGCTTTTCGTTCTATCCCGGGCGCAGCATTACGCTTTAGTTTACACTAAAAAATATCTGCCGCTTTTTTAATCCTTTTTTACTTTTTTTGGTAGATTTTTATCGCACTATTTTTAAACAAACTCAATAATAACAAGGCTTACAGAGTTTTTGAGGGACGACTAACTATTAAAGATAAAGAATTACTTAAAAAATGAGAAGCTAATCAGTATGAAAGAAATAGAAGCTCTGACCGAAATTAAAAAAAATCTTGGTGGTCAACTTGGCAATGAACCTGTGCTATCAGAAAAAGAACAGACCGAGAAAGCAATACTTGACGGTCTTAATAAAAATGACGGGTGCATACCACAGGATGAGTTGGTCAAAATAAAAGGAGTAACCCTGAATGATGGAGGCTTAGTTGTTTTAGCGAAAGGCGGGGAATTAACCTTGCAACGTTGCTTCTTAAAATCATCCTTTAAATTAACTGAAAAGAAAAAATGAAAGATTAATAGCGGATGTTATTCGGGTTTCATTGCACCCGCCACACCTTCAAACAACAATCAAATTAGCTTCTGTGGGCATACTACTTGCATTGATAATAAAATCAAAAAAATAATTCTATACTATGAAAGCAATTTATATTAGAACATCAACTCTCGAACAAGAACCGACCCTGCAATTAAAAGATATTTCAAAATTAACTGCGATTGAAGATTGCACCGTTTTTGAAGAACAGGAATCGGCATGGAAGAAAGACACTAAACGACCTGAGTTTGAAAAAATAATCGCCATGATAAAGCGAAAAGAAATTACAGATTTATATGTGTGGGACTTAGACCGACTATACAGAAACAGAAAAGGGTTAAAAGATTTTTTTGTTTTATGTAAATGTTTTGGTGCAACTGTTCATTCGTTCAATCAACAATGGTTAGAACAACTAAACTCTGTTACTCCGCCTTTTGATGAGATTGTAAAAGACCTTCTGATTAATTTAATGGGTTGGTTAGCCGAAGATGAATCAAAGAAAAAAAGTGGCAGGTTTAAAAATGCGGTCAGGAGAACTGAAAAAGGTACGCTGTCTTATTTGGGAAATAAATGGGGTCGGCAACCGTTTCCAAAACAAACGATAAGCAGGGTATTAAAATTGCGTGAACAGGGAAACTCAATCCGTGAGATTGCAAAATCGGTCATGGTGTATGATAAGAACAATAATTCCCGAAATATCAGTAAATCCTCTGTCCATAAAATATTATGTGAAAAAGCAGGGGAAAAAGATAGTATTTCAGCTATTACATAAATCAGACAATTTAAAGACACCCGTATCCAACCGATGGCAATTATCAGCTACCCTATATTTCATTACCGAAGTAAAATTGAGTTTGAAATGAACTTCGCCAAAGACCTTAGCAAGTTGGGGATTTGCAGTTCTGATTTAATTGAAAAGGCGGTTCAAGAAAAAATCGGTTATCCTGATAATCATTTTACTATTATCATTACAAAGGTGATGAGGAGAATAAACTAAAAAAACCAAGGCTTTTGACCTTGGTTCATTTTTGAAAATCTTGCATTTACTAATAGGCAAATAAACCAGTACTTGATATTTGTTTCAATAGGGAAGTTACATCTTTATTAG
>Ga0163149_10001017_pt1 | contig 36365 bp, 28 predicted proteins | sample OliLakLV19MP5G1_FD_148604 | JGI IMG/M metagenome (GOLD analysis project Ga0163149, IMG submission 148604) | Freshwater microbial mat bacterial communities from Lake Vanda, McMurdo Dry Valleys, Antarctica - Oligotrophic Lake LV.19.MP5.G1 | ecosystem: Environmental > Aquatic > Freshwater > Lake >... | reverse complement strand
ATGGATAGCTGGTATTTTATCAAATAAAAATTATTCGGTTATGTTGCAGAATATTATGTTGCAAAACGACAGAAAAAAAGACGAGGGAAGTCCGACAAAGTTATTTAGCCAAAATACAGAAGACAATTTAACTTATTGGTTTGAACAAAATAAATTTAAAACAATAAAAAATCACAAATATGTTGAAGGGCGTGGTGAGATTGATCTATTGGCTTTAAAGGAGAACACTCTTTTTATTGGCGAAATAAAATCCACTTTTTATCGATCAAGTATTCGCGAAATCCATATGCACTTTTCTAATGAAGATACCGGAATAAAAAAAGCAATTTCCCAATTAGAGAAAGATATTAATTACCTAAATAAAAATTGGAAAACTATAAAGAGATTACTGGAAACAGAATTAGAAATTAAAGATTTGAAAATAATACCGCTTGCAATATCCTCTACCCTTGAAGAGGGGAATGGAACTCTTACTGTCATTGGATATGAAGGGTTTATAGTTTCAAGTTTCGATCTTACTTTAATTTTAACTAATCGTAAATTTCACTTATTGAATCTTTTTGAAGTGGCTATGAGTATGAAATTCAAAGGCTCTATTCCACTTAACTATTGGGAAGTAATGATGGGTTTGAAAGATGATATGAAAACCGCCTCAGAAATAAGTGACGTTCTGATTGACTTTATGAATGAGAATTCCGAAAAACTGGAATTCAATTTATGGGCGAAAGGGAATACGCTTTGTTCTGCCAATGATCTTCATGATGCTTTAAGCAAAGGCTCGTTATGGGATTTTATAGGGAAGAATGAGAAGCTTTCAATGAAAACTATATTAATTGGAGACTATACGATAAATTATTTTGAATAACTAAAACATGATTCCTGTAAGGCTCTGATGCCAACCAATAAAACAGGAGCATGAAAAATAAAATAGTAGTAATCCCATCTGTGAATTTTCACTTGTGGGAACCATGCAACTTTCGTTGCAAATTTTGCTTTGCATCTTTTCAAGATGTTAAGAAGAGCATTTTACCGAAAGGTCATTTGCCAAAAGAACAAGCTTTGCAAGTAGTAAAGCTACTTGCGGAAAGCGGGTTTCAGAAAATAACTTTTGCCGGAGGGGAACCAACACTTTGCCCTTGGATCGGAGATTTAATTTCGTTGGCAAAGGAATGTGGAATGACAACCAATTTAGTTACGAATGGTTGGATGCTCTTAAAGAAGCCGGAATTGTTGAATGATTTGTCACGGAATTTAAGATGGCTCACTTTGAGTGTTGATAGTTTAAATGCCGAAACAAATACTTCTTCCGGCAGGGCATTAGCAAGTAAACAGACTATTACAAAGGAGCAATACAAATTGCTTATTGAACAGGCGCGAAGATTAGGAATGAGAATTAAAATAAATACCGTGGTACATCAATTAAATTGGGAGGAACCGTTGTGGGAATTTATTGGGGAGGTTAAGCCAGAAAGATGGAAAATATTTCAAGTGCTTCCTGTAGCCGGGCAAAATGATTTACACTATGAAGACTATTCCATTTCTTCTGAAAAATTTGATGCTTTTCTAAGCCTTAATAAAAAGGCGAATGAATTTACTACCGTTGTGCCGGAAACAAATCAACTAATGCGGGGCTCCTATATTATGGTTGATCCTGCCGGGCGATTCTTCGATAATGCTTCAGGAACCCACACTTATAGCGAACCATTGCTAAAGATTGGCGTGAAAGATGCATTAAAACAAATAAGTTTTGATAACACAATCTTTTTAGAAAGAGGTGGGGTTTATGAATGGGGATAAACCAAGCATAAAGGTTAAATTTGTAAAATATACTTGTTAAAATGAAATTATCTGAGGCAGAAAAATATCTGAAACCTGACAGCATTTGGTCGGCATGGAATATTGAAAGTCAAAAACAATTTATTGAAAAGATGGTTCCGGAAATTATTTTCAGGAAAGAAGTTGCTGAAGATGTTCTGAAGGAGTTCGAAACAATAAAATCCTTAATGATCCACAGTTATTACAAATATCAATTCTATGATATGGCTGTTAACAGATCACTTCAAATACTTGAAATGGCCTGCAAAATTAGGTATAAGGAACTGAATGGGGTTGATTGGAAAATTGGGAAGTCCTTTGAAAAACTAATAAAGGAATTTGATGCAATAAATATGTTTGATACCCACGTTTCAATAATTCATCATTTACGGGAGATCCGAAATAGTTTGTTGCACCCTGACAGACATAGTTATGCCGGAGTTGTGATGGCCGATAAAATATTATTTGTTGTACAATTGATAAACGAAATATATGACAACGTTGAATTAAGGAAGAAGCGAATCGAACTACAAAAACAATTCAATGATTTTTATTTGAAAAATTTAGAAAGCATAAACGAAATAGTTCTTGGAAAGAAAACGACCTTGTTATATAAAATGCAACTCTTACTTATCGATACCAAAGATGCAATTCCGTTGTATCATTTAATTGGTATTCCCCTATTTCCGTTGGAAAGTTATATCCCAAAGAAAGATGGAGGCACACTAACTCCTCGTTTTAATTATTTTTTATTGACGAATGTTGTATTTGAGAATGGAGAAATAAAAGGCTACGATTTGGAATCTAAAAGTGATACTATTATTCGGAAATCCATTTCTCCTGCCGGAATTAAAAAACATTCAGCGTGGGCTGCATCTTTCACCAAAATTGATAAAATGCACGCATTTAATATTACTTCAGGTATAAGTGGCCATATGGGAGGAATTTATTCTCACATACTCCGGAACTATCTTTTAAAATAAAAATTTTAAAGAGTCCATTCGGATGTTTCAGAAATAGTAACATCAACACCGGCATCAAGGTGATAGCCTCTTTTACGGATTGTAGTTTCGTTAACCCAAATATACTTTTCGCTTTGAGTAGAAATAAGATTTTTTAGTGCTGTTACTTGCGGAGTAGTTGGTCGTAATTCAACAATATCGGCAATTAAATATTCATAACACTGAAAGTGGTTTGAAAATCTAATACCTTTTTCTATCCTGTCAATAAAGCTATAATCGATGTAGTGAAATTTATCTTTGTCCAAAATGTTAGTTAATATCAGCTCTTCGCAGAATTCTCTAAAAGCAGAAACCTCACGACCTTCTTTGGAATCGAACCATTTTACCAAACTAACCGCATTTTTTCCGGGCACGCGTAATCTTAAGTCATCCTTACTTTCGTCATCAATAGGCATGCTATCATCGTCTAAAACGCCTAATTTTTTTAATTGCCTTTTTGATTCCGGATGTCTTTTGTAAACTCCTCCAACTGGTTGAAATTGGTTTATTCTTTTACCTTTAACGAGAAGATATTTATCATCGATTTTAATTCGATACAAATATGAAATGGAAAACCTGATCAGTTTATTTCTATAAAAACATTTGCTAATAAAAAGAAGCCAAAGATATTTCCTGTTCTCTACAGCGGACTCAACAATCACAAGACCGGAAGTAACAGCTCCCCCAAGAAATACACCTCGCCATGTTTCATCTTTTAAATAAGCGGCTCCAAAGACACAGCCTATTATAAAAAGAAGGTTTATTATCGTTTTGAGCATCTGATTAAATTGTTAGGTAATTTCTATTAAGGGTGGCGTATCTCCACAAAATTAAATCAACAATTGATTCCTTTTCGCCAATAACCGAAGATATTTTTTTACAAAGTATGTCCGGTGAAGTATAACCAAGAAGGTCGGATATTCGCAATAAATGTCTGTCGGGTTTAGAAACATAGAAACCTATGTTTTTAGCAAAATGAAGTGATGTCGCAGGGCCTAAATATGGATAACTATACAAGTATTCAATTCCTTCATTTTGGATTAAAGCGATCTCATCTTTTATTTCAATTTTTGATAAATATTTTGCCATCCAAATTATTGCTTCAATTTTTTTTGAATGGTTAAATATTTTCAATGCCTCCTGTCTATATTTATTTTGACAAGAGTTAACTAAAGAGGGGTTTTCCCAATTTTCAAAAACATCTGAGAGTTCAATAAATTTATTCTTGATAACGCTTTCTCTCATTCCACTTGACAATACCACCCATGCATACTCTGAATAAAAAGAACGAATATCTACGTTTTGTACATTAACGATATCTTGCCAAAAAATTTCATGCTCGTAGCCAGAACTGACCACAACCTGCTTGGCCGTGTAATAATACCGTAGTGTGTTTTTTAAATGAGTACTAAGTCTAACTTCCATTAATTAGGTTTTCCCATATATCTTTTTGAGAGCCGCTTTCCGCAATTTCAATCCTTCGCGATATTCTCTCAAGCGCATCTGCGGCAATTAATCGGTTAACACTTTGCTTACTTCCCAAATACTCGTCAACGTAAAATGTTTGACCTGTTGTATCTTTAATAGGGTTCTTGACCAAATTAGACGATTCTTTAAAGAAGCCAACGACCACATCCTTAATGTTATTTACACCCAATTGTTGATTCTTTGAAAAAATTTCGACTGCGAGAGACTCAATATGATACCCTTTTAGCTTTGCGTTTTCAGGCAAATTAGCCACCATTGCCTTTATGAGCTTGATAGCCGGGATCAATTTGCCATTAAGGTTTTGGTTCATTATCGTAAGTTTCCGGGCAAAAACGGAAGGATTTACAATCTTAGACCATTCCCCACCGTCTGATATTTTTATGCCTGATTTATATTTTAAAGCAGGTAATAATTGAATATCCCTTCCGTCAAGACTAACTGTTACAGACATGTCTCCTTTCTGAACTTTGCCGGGAAATTTCTCATTTAGTTTATCATAAAAATAATCTAATACTTCTGCTGGTGATTTATCGGCTAACGAAGTGTCGTTTAAGATGGCGAGAGTATCTACATCACTTAGTCCATCAACATGAGTTCTTTTTGCGATAGAGCCACCAAATTGAGTGCTAATAACGCCATCAATATCCTTACCGAGTAAATTTTTAATAGTGTTTATTCGCGTTTTTATTTCATCATTATCCCGATTATTAAAATCTCCAAGTGATGAAATGAAAAAATCAGCCAACCAAGAATCATAGGTTGCTTTTTCTGCCTGATTCTCGGCACTCTGTATTTTTTTTAGAATATCGTCTCCGCCAGACGAACTCCAATATGTTGATGATCCTCCTCCGCCCATTTTATGAAGAATATAAAGTTTTAAACGCTGTTAGAATTTTATCCGAATTGAATTCAAAAACCTTAAATGAATCATCCCCTTTTCCCTCTTTCATATCTTTTAAAAACGATTTCATTTGCTGTTTTAATTTATTCATGTAAATTATATTTTCGTACATCGACATTTTTTTATTCAAAATATCCTTTTGCCCGATTCTTCCCTTAATAGTATCAATGTTTTGATCATATGATGCTTTTCCCTCGTAATATGAAAAACGAAGCCATGTTAGACCATCAAATATTTCCGCTCCGCTTAAGAAATATAAAATAGAGTTAAGCGGATCAAGGTTTCCGAATATGTGAATAGGGGCTTTGTTTGAAACGCTATCAAGAGCCTCTCTAACTTTTTTAATATTTTGCATCCTTTCTAAGATGGATTCCCCTAACTCTTTCTCTGTAAGTCCAATAATTTGAAAGTTTTTAAGCAGAGATATATTTGCAATAATTTCATTTATATCGAGTAAAGAACCTTTTTTACCGGGTTTGATTAAAAAATCAATAAGATGTGTCGGATATTTTAAATGCAATTTTTCTGCCCTACTAATTTGCTTTCTTAAATCCATTCTTCTTTCCGATCCGTGATCATAACTGACAATTATCGCAGGGTAATAAGGTGGCCATTGAGAAAGTATCTTTTCATAAAGGGCAAGATTCCATTTCTTTATTTTAGCCGGATGACGATATGCTTCCGAAAAATCGTAATCTTCTAATGTTTCATATCCTCCACTATCTATAAATAAAACCTGTGGAGCAAAGCTGAAACTCCGAAAAGATTTAATCGATGGGTAATAATAGTTTAAATCATATGCACTTAAAAGAACTGCTTCTGTAAGAGCTTCGGCTGTTACTTGAACCAATTCAAAAGCTTCAGAATTTTGTTTCTTTCCTTTTTTAATAAATCGAAAACCCTTGCTCGAAAAAGACGATATCAATAATGGAGTTTGAATCGTTATTCCGCTTGGATGAATTATATTACTTGTTCTTGCCAGCATATAGATTTTTCATGTCTTTACAAGAGAGGCACTTGCCACACTGTTTTTTTTGCCCACGTTCACAACTATAAGTCAAATTCAAAGGAACGTTCCTATTTTGACAATAATCCCAAATGTCTTTTTTATTCCATTCAGCAAAAGGAGAAAATGTTCTTACCCTTCCATCGGTATAAATATCGTAAATTTCTTGAACTTTTTCATGGAATAAAGGTGAACAATCACTATAGCTTGTACCCTTATGGATTCCAGAAGAAATTATTCCTTTTTTGAATTCGGCTCTTATCAATGCTACACTATAAAGTAATAAATTTCTACCCTGAATATAACCCGTTTTTTTTATTTTAATTTCAGAAAGATTAATCTCTTTGAATTGTGTATCATAATGTTTCGCAATCTTTTTTGCTGAAATCCTTTCGTACTTTAATGAAAGTTGTCCATAATTTACAAAGAGACAAGTCACTTTAAATGAATTCGAAGTAAGGAAATCCAAGCAAGCGGCAGAATCCATTCCGCCACTTAATAATAATAATGCATATTTTTTTTCAGATTTCATTCCGTTCTTAATTTTCACGACATCTACAATAAATCTATTTAGGCGGATTAAATCGCTGATAAATTTTCTTTGTCAACCAATCTTTTACGTCTAATTTAAATTCATTGTCGGCCATAATCTTATCGAAAATTTCCTCATTATCTTTCATTCGGTCAATCAATGTTTGAATAAACACTTCTTCAAAAGCATATTTGAAATTTTCAATTGGATTACTTTGAGCCCTAATTTTCAATTCATCGTTTTCAAATAAAGCCTGTTCTAACTGTTCAAAATACAATCGATCAGCATCGGTAAATTCTGTTCCATATTTGTTGTTAAGAACATTGAGAATATTGGAAAGTTTATCTTTTTCCTCTTTGGGTTTACTGATACCGGCCTCGGTGGTAGGATCAAGCCCATATTCACCCTGTACTTGCAAAACTAAATCGCCTTCTGCAATTTTTTGCAAGCGATAATATTCAAGTGCTACTTCATTGTTTAATTTCAATCGCTCAGTATAATCGGCTTTTGGAAGTTTACTTAATAAAAATCTTCCGAAAGAATAAAGTTTTTCTAATTCGACATCTTGGAAAGGCATTATTTGTGAAAGGAATGCATACAGACGAACATAAGAAGTTAAAGATTTTTTAAATTCGTCTTGAATTTCTTCTTTTTCAATTGCTTTATATCTGTCGAGCGCAGGATCAATTAATCCATAAAGCTTTCCCTGATCTTTTAAAGATGTATTGCCGGGCTTATAAAACACTTTTGCAAATCCATCGACTTCACTCTGATAGTATATATTCGCAACATCCATCTTCCCCTTTAAGTCATATAAATGATTAGGATCGGTAACCTCATTCATTGTTGTTAACTCATAGTAGGGTTGAAACGATTCTATGATAGTTTCTCTGTCATTTGTAAAATCTAATATAAAAGTGTCCTCCTTACCGGGATAAGTTCTATTTAATCTTGAAAGGGTTTGCACAGCCTTGACTCCGGAGAGTTTTTTATCAACATACATTGTATGTAATAATGGTTGATCAAAGCCCGTTTGATATTTATCAGCAACTAATAAGACCTGATATTCTGGTGTCGCAAATTTCTCAGGTAATTCTTTTTCTCCAAAACCGTTTAATTGATTTTCAGTAACTCCTTCGGGATAAAAATCATCAATAACAGAACCTGAAAAAGCAACTAATGTCCTGATTTTATTTTGTCCTTGATCGTATCCCTTTTCTTTAATATAATCTTTAAATTCTAAATAGTACCGAAGTGCATGTTTCCTTGAAGATGCAACCACCATTGCTTTTGCCTTCCCACCAATTTTTTTCATCGTTACCTGACGAAAATGTTCAACCATTACTTCCGTTTTTTGCGAGAGGCTAACTGGATGCAGGGAGGCGAACCTACCTATTGCTTTTACTGCCTTGCGTTTGTTTAACTCCGGATCGTCAGTAATTGCTTTAGTGAATTGATAATATTCTTTATACGAAGTATAATTTTTTAAAATATCTAAAATAAATCCTTCTTCAATTGCCTGTCTCATAGAATACAAATGAAAAGGTTTTGGCTTCCCTTCTTTATCAGTAATTCCAAAAACTTGAAGTGTCTTGGCTTTTGGAGTTGCAGTGAAAGCGAAGATGCTTATATTTTTTTGCGGCCCTCTTTTAAGAATTGTTTCGCGAATATTATCATCAGAATCAGATTCTTCCCCTTCAATTTTGTTTTCAATTTTTTCTTGGTCTTCGGGTGAAACATTTTTCCCGGCTAATGCCTCTGTCATTTTTCTACTGGCTTCACCTCCTTGACTACTATGGGCTTCATCAATTATTAAAGCGTAATTCCTGTCCGGAATTTCCGAGAGATGCTTGAGTGCAAATGGAAATTTCTGCAAAGTAGTGATGATGATATTTGTTCCCGATTTGATAGCTTCCGCTAATTGCTCTGCATCGTCATCAATTCTTTTTACAACACCTTGTTTATGTTCAAACTGATAAATAGTGTTTTGTAATTGCTGATCTAAAACATTTCTGTCAGTTACCACAACAATGGAATCAAATATTTTTTTGTCTTGAGCATTATACAAACTACTTAAACGGTATCCTAACCATGCGATGCTGTTACTCTTGCCGCTGCCTGCCGAATGCTGAATCAGATAATTTTTTCCGGGGCCACTTATTTTAGCGTCAAGGTTTAGTTTTCTCACTACATCAATTTGATGATATCTTGGGAACAACAAATTTTCTTTCCAATATTTTTTTCCATCAACTGTAAATTCTTCCTTCTGCAAATGCAAGAATCTTCCGATCAATTCAAGCCAACTGTCTACGTTTAGCATTTCCTCCCAAAAATAGGCGGTGCGGTAAGTAGTATAATCTTTTGCGGGTGGATTTCCGGCAGCATTTTTAAAACCCTTGTTAAATGGAAAGAATCTTGTGGCACTTCCTTCTAATTTTGTGGTAAAATAAACTTCATCCGGATCAACTGTGAAATGCACTAACGCTCTTTTTTTAAACTGAAATAAAAGTTCTTTAGGATCACGGCTTGTCCTGTATTGCTCCATTGCTTCTTTTACTCCCTGTCCGGTAAAATGATTTTTTAATTCTATGGTGGCAATTGGTAATCCGTTTATTGACAGCACAAGGTCAATACTCCTCTTGTTTTTATCCGAAAAATAGACCTGTCTTGTTACGGCAAGAATATTTTTTTTATAAAGCTCAATAGTATCTGGATTTAAACCGCTATCCGGTTTGAAATATGCTAATTTTAATTTAACTCCGCTATCCACAATGCCATGCCGTATAACATCCAACATCCCGCGTAAATCTAACTCCTTAAAAAGGCGTTGGAAAAATTTATTTTCCGTATCATCTTTATAGTAGGAGATAAGCTTATCCCATTCCTTTGCTTGTGAATTTTGTATAAATGACAAAATTGCTTTTTTATCAAAAGCCAAATCTTTACTGAAATCCGTAGCATTACCTTGTTGCCAACCATGTTTGCACAAATGTTCCACAATAGCAGCTTCAAATGTGGCTTCTGTATGTATAAATTTTTCACTCATGTTTTTCTTCTGAATTAATTGTTGTTCCGTTCTCCTCCAAGCTTTCTAAAAAACTCTTGTATGAATTATCCTTGAAAATAGCAAGTAACATTTCCTTTTGTTTTTCAGTTAAACCGGGCTTCTGTTCACCTTTAGGATAGCATTCATCAATAAAAGCCTCTTCGTTTCCGTAAATTTCAGTATTCAGTTTAGAAATGTTTTTTGGAAGTTCTAAGTCAAGTATTGTACCTGAATCAGGGTCTATAAAGCGTATTTGCGGTTTGATGTAAGGATTTAATTCTCTACCAAGAAAAGTATGCTTTCCATTTATTGATTGCCACATAACTCCAAAAAACTCTGTACTGCCAGATTGATATGCTTTTGCAATTTGCAACGCTCCATCAATTGGGCGATAATTTTCATTATCTCTTGCCATTCGGGAAAGAACCATAAATGGTTCCATATCATATGCACCTTGAATCCTTTTTCCGTTATTCGAAAGTTCCTGTACAAAAATATCTTCAGCTTCCGTCAAATGATCTCCAATCATTAAATATGCTCTTGGATTATTGCTATCAAAACCATTAAAAAGGAATTTTTTTTCCTCCATGCCATAATAAATCTGCCAAAATTCTAACAACTGCGTTTTCCAATTCCAACCACCAAAAATAAATTTAGCTGACGTAAATGGATTGTATAATGCCAAATCCTCTCTTTGGTATTCGATGGAATTAATAATCGTGGTAAAATTACTACACAAGTATTCCAACACCTGTCGTAAATCAGTATGTTGGTTCATTATTTTTTGATCAAATTTAATTGAGGAGATCAAATTAAGAATGAGTGGATAGGCTTTATCCGTATCTCCGGCAAAACAGAGTAAACAATCCTTACGAGGTAATTCAAATAATTTTACGCCATGTTTCCATGTTTCCCCTCCGCCCGTGAGCATACTATCGGTAGCAAAAATCAATTCCTGATTTTCATTTTCCTGTCTTATCCAAGCAATACAAAGTGTCATTTTATTTTAATTTTACTAAAATTGAATCGCATTCTTTTTCAATCTGCTTTAATTTTGGGATTAATTCCATTGCTGCCGGTTCCTTTAACCATTTTTTCGGATCACCCCAAAACTTAGCTTTACTATATAAACCTTCCGGAAAATCTTCCTCATGAGAATAAACTTGTGATTTTTTTATCTTCTCAAATGCATTAAGCCACAATTTACTCAAATCACTATTAGCAACATAACCCACTTCATTAATAAATTTCTGCGTCTCAATTGTTGCTGTTTGCAGGCAAACTAATGCTTCAGTTAATTTATCTTTTTTAAGTTGTTGGCGATCTAAAAGTGCAAGTGCGTCCTTAAATTTTCCAAGTATCTCATCTAAAATCCATAATCCCATATCAATTAGTTTTATATCACTTTTATTTTACCAGTTACGACCTCTGAAATTAGCGACTTTTTATAATCTCTCATTAATTCTATTTCTCTCTCAATTTTTGAAATTGTAGAAACAATTTCCTTTGTATGCTGATCCAAATACTCTACAATTTCTTTTTGTTCTTCTACTGGAGGAAGTGGGGTAATAATTTCACGTATATCTTTAGGATATATATGTACAATAATTTGTCCTCTTCCGGAAATGGCTTTTTGATATTGCACGAATGAGGCATTCATTAAATAGGACGCATATATTGGGTCAACTTCTTTATTTAATCTCATAATGATAATATCTCCTCCTGCGTATATATCTTCATCTCCAAAATATACAATCGCTTTTCCAATATCTTCAACAGTTTCCCCCGAACCTGCGAGTAAAACATTTCCTTTTTTAATCAACGAACTATTTTTTGAAGTCTCTTCATCAATACAAGAAATGGGTTTGTAAACAATTCTGTCGTATTTGGTGTAAATCTCTCCATATCTAATGCATGGCAATCCAACATCTTTGGTTTCGTCTTTCTTTATACCCTTGCCTTTAGAAAACTTACCATAGGTAGATATTCTCCTAAGTAACCAATGCTTAGGAATATCTCCGATTAATTCAATACCACTTGGTTTTAACTTTGAATTTTTATTTATTCCTCTTATAACGGCCTCATTAATTATGACTCCCCGTTCTTCCTTTAGGAGCTTAATTAATTCTTGTTTGTTCGCAATGAGTTTATCGATATGAACAGTTTTTTCATCCAAAAAATTCGTGATAGCAGTTTGTTCCGCAATAGAAGAAGGGTAAACTGCAAATAATTGACTCAAATGAGTGGGGCCAAAATTCGGCTGGCAAGAACCAGTAAGTAATATGTTTAAGTTTTCATTTATGTAAGGACTTTTTATTATCCATTTTAAAAATTCTCTCCTTAATTTTTTTTCATCTTTTGTATTTAACCTTATTGTACTCGTGTTTAAAATCACCTTTTCATCACCTTTGTATTCCGCAACCTTCCCCCATGATGCGCCTGAGCTCGCTAATAAATAATCTCCTTTGCTTACGGTAAAATGCTGATAAGATGATTCATATTCTTCCTCAGAAATATTTCTTTCGAGTAAATCGAAATTAATACCTTGCTCAGTAATATTTGTAACACATATTACCTTCACTCCTTTATCGGTAAACTGCCAGTTTCTTAATCCCGGCCCCTCTTGATAAAAAGCAATTCGACTGAATTTATTTACATTCCAATGTTCCGGAATTTCTCCAATCCATTCTACACCTGATGATTTATATTTTTCGTATTTTTTCATTTAGCTACTACAATATCGTGTTGATGTTTTAAATATGATGAAGAAACTCCTAATACTTGAGGCACATAGTTTTTCATATAAAATCTGGAAAATACTTCAAAGGGAGTTAGAGAGTAATCCGGGCTGTTTGTATGTTGATGATATCCATCAAGCATCACAAACAAATCCATCAGCTTTTGCGAGAAATAATCTTCCCGCAATTCGAAAAAATTAATATTTATAAAAGTTACGTCTTTAACATTTAATTTTTTAAGGTTTAATGCATCAATCCCTTTTCTAAATTTTTCTCTATAAATTTTATTAACCCCTTCTACTCCAAATGAAAAGTCGGTATACATTATTACTGGAAAAATTTCTATTCCGGTTTTGGAAACTGCTGTGTCAAAAGAAACCGCATGGTTTTCGATATCTTTGATGGCATTAATTAATTGCGTAATTCCTTTTGGTTTATTAGTTTGATTGGCGACAAATTTTTTGTCAAATTCCGCAAAAAGAGTTTCTTTTTTAGCACTATTTTTGGCACTTGCATTTAACAAAACATCCTTGAATTCAATTAAACATATTTTTTGATCATTCCTTAAATAGGCATCACACAATTCTTCCTTGCTTGAGTTTAAGCAATCATCTCCAAAAAATGTAATGTAATGCGGAAAGCAGGTCTTCAATACATCCGGTAAATAAATTTCCTCCATGAAATCTTTACCTTTCTCCGAAAGAAAATCATTCTTGATGCCTTTGGTTTTCAGAAAAGAATTGAAAGAAAATATTTGTGCTTTATAAAATTGGTCAAGCAAAAAATTGACATCTAAAATCAAAAATTTAAATTGACTTACTTTGTACAAAAATTTATTCCTAAGAATGCCAAAACTTTGGTCTGCTTCATAATTTGTTATTTCTGAGTTGACACAAAGTTTTTCTATATATTCTAAATCAACCTCTTTGCCAATATAATATTCTTCTAAATTTGCTAATTGGTTACGTTGCTGCAAATCTTTATCAAGCTTTATTTCAGCGAACAAAACCATTAGGTTTTTAAACATTCTTAAATGCCCTGAAATATGTTTTGATTGATAGTATTCTTTGACCAATGAATTATATTGAGCATGACTTTCTAAATACTCAAAAAACTTTACTCCCCTTGTTACTTGGTTGCTAAAGTCCGTAGAGGAAGCGTAATCCTTTTGATAAATAAAATTTGGCATTACTACCTCTTCAATTTTATCGCTTTCTGCTGCTCGTTTAATTTCTTCTGCTTCTATTTCAATCTTACTATTTACGATAGAATTTACAATCAAATAAGCATCAAATACTTTTTGTGCTTCGTCATCCGTTAAGTCACGACTATCGTGATGATTGAAGGTTTTAAAAATTAATCCGTAAAAAATCAGATTGGAATAACCCCATAGCATGATTGGGGAGTGGCCCTTTTCGGCCTGCAATTTTACTACAGAAACCCATTTCTTTTTAGCTTCGTCTCCGCATTTACTTAACAAATTATCTATAAGCATAAATTGTATTTTGCCAGTATGCTCTGTGTTTTCGTTTAAATACAGATTAACACTAAAGCCGGAGATGTAATTTAAAAGTGTTACAGAAGGAATATTCTTTATCAAATCCTGCGCTTCAGAAAATGACTTTTCCGAACCATAGTATTCTTTATGGTCGAGCAACAAAAAAATATTCATTCGTGTGTCAAGCATTATTCTATAACAGATTTTATCATTCCACCAGTTTCCTTTTCTAACGCTAAAATGTCTTTACGAATTTCTTCAAGATTTCGCAATGGTTTGTACTGGTAGAAGTATTTTGTGAAATTTATTTCATACCCAATTTTTGTCTTACCATGATCAATCCATGCATCCGCAGCGTGAGGCTTAACTTCGCGATCAAAATACTTTTGCTCATCTTCTTTCAAAGGAATGTTTTCGTAATCTCTAAGGTCTGCATCTGGTAAAGGTTTGTTATTCCGATCCTTTTCAATTTGCCCTTTCTCGTTTCTTTTTGGCCGTTCAATCGTAAGTCGCTTGTAGCCTAAATCCTCATTACTAAATATTTTGCAATTAGCCCCCTCCTTAAACTCTCCGTAAATTTTTGTTATTGCGCTTATCTGATCGGGCTTGCCGTCTTTTCCATCACCAATTTCTTTTCGCTTATTCCCTAAGCTACGAGGCATTTTTATATAATATGGATTATCCTTGTCTTCTTTATCAGAACCCGTTACGTTAATCAATTGTACTTTCCCCTTCCGCTCTTTGCTCTTGCGGTCTGTAACAATCCAGATATAAGTCGAAATTCCCGTGTTATAAAATAACTGGTCAGGCATTCCTACAACAGCCTCAAGCATATCATTTTCAATAATCCATTTTCGTATGTCGCTTGTTCCACTTGCTGCTCCACCACTAAATAATGGTGAACCATTAAATACAATTCCTATTCTACTACCTCCGGAACTTCGCTTCATTTTGGAGATCATGTGTTGTAAAAACAAAAAGGAGCCATCGCTAATAGCAGGTAGCCCGGCTCCAAATCTTCCGGCAAAACCTTTTACAGCAAATTCATCTTTTATTTGTTTTTCTGCTTTTTTCCATTCAACTCCAAATGGAGGGTTACTCAGCATATAATCAAACGTTTCATCTTCTAATCCGTCCTGCGTAAAAGTATTTCCGAATTTTATATTGCTTGGGTTCTGTCCTTTAATCAGCATGTCTGATTTACAAATGGCATAGGATTCCGGGTTTATTTCTTGGCCAAACACTTCCAGTTTTGCATCCGGATTAAGTTCGTGCAAATATTCTTCCGCAATAGAAAGCATTCCTCCCGTACCACATGCCGGATCATACATTGTTTTTACAATACCTTTTTTTCGAAGAATATCTTTATCATTTACAAAAAGCAAATTCACCATTAAACGAATTACTTCTCTTGGTGTAAAGTGTTCTCCGGCTGTTTCATTGCTAATTTCCGCAAACTTCCTAATAAGTTCTTCGAAAATATAACCCATTTCTAAAGTATTCACGCCTTTAAATAAATCACCGGCCTCCGAGAATTTTTTCACAATCATGTAGAGCAAATCGTACTCGTCCAATTTTTTAATTTGATCTTCAAAACTGAAATAGTCAATAATTTCTTTAGCACCTATTGAATATCCGTTTATGTAATTCCGAAGATTAGCCGCGATGTTATTAGGGTCTTTGGCTAATTCATAAAAATCAAACTTGCTTCTATTATGGAATTTTGCTTTTGCAGCGTTGTTTAATATCGGTTCTAATATTTCCGATTTTTTAGTTTTGTTAGTTGCATATGTTTCTAACACTTTTTTCTTTGTTGGCTCAAGCACAAAATCCAAGCGTCTTAAAACTGTTAACGGTAAAATTACTTTACCATAATCTGCCTGCTTATAATGTCCCCTAAGCAAATCAGCTATTGACCACAGGAAATTCGCTTTTTCTTTAAAATTTTTCATCTATTTGTTTTTTAACTCTGCTAATAATTTTTTTCCTTTTGTTGTAAGTTTATAGCGCTGAAGGTGACTATTAGGTTTATCCGGAATGGTCTTGCTTATCCATCCTATTTCCTCCAATGGCTCCATATATTTTCTAACACTTTTTGTATTGTTCAGTTTCCCTATGCCAGTCATTATCTCTTCTCTTTTCAAGGGTTCTTTTTCCACCATCAATAATACCTTAATTGTCTCTGTAATTTGGGCACTAAGTCGGGTACTAAGTGAGGTACTAAGTCGGGTACTAAGTGAGGCACTAAGTCGGGCACTAAGTTGTTTCACTCCAACAGCATCTTTTTTATTAGTAGCTTCTTTACCATCAGTGATAGAAGCAGTAGCAGGATGTTTAAATAGTTCTATTTCAAAAAAGCTTCTATCAGCATCGCTATCAAAATGAGGTGCAGGAGAACCATTATCTTTCAATGCCTTTAAAATAGCAGGAATACCAGTTGCTTTACCTTCGGTTAAATTCAACTCTTTCAAAAAATCTCCAAGTCGCCTGTTACGGTATCTTCTCGGACGGATATTACCCGAATTAAAAGCCGTCATTCTAATTGAACGATCAGGGCCACCGTAATTAAGTATAACAATAGAGTTAGGATAAATTCTAATTTCAACAGGCTCTCTTACCTGATAATCTCTGTGATATAAAGCATTCGCAATGGCTTCTTCTAATGCTCCATAAGGATAATTCCAAATACGTTCGCTTTTAGCTTTGCCCTTAGTTTTTATTACTTGCTCTTTTAAAAAATTTGTTTTTAAAAGCTGAAGCGTTTTTTCTATCTGCGAAGGTATAGTTCCTGTAATTTTCGGATACTCTTTAAATTTTGGATCTTCTGCTCCATTTGGAAAATGTACTATCTCTACATGTGAATAAGGGAAAAATTTCTCAGGATTTTCGGCAAACATCATCAAAGCAACATTGCGCGGAAAAAGATGTTCATCAGGGCCGGAGATTAATTCCATTTGCTGAAGAATTTCATTGTTCGGTTTTTTACCTATATCTCCGGCAAGCTTACTTCCTGTTTTCCGAAGATGATCTTGCACTAACACCATTGAAATATCATTTACAGATGCTTGCGTATTTGCTCGGTCATCAAATGGAATTTGATTAGCAAGACTAATAAGCTCTTGTTTTTCCTCCGTATTAGCCTTTACCGAATTAGCATACTTTCGTATATAATAAAAATTACGCTTATTCGTTGCAGTAACTACTTCAGGAACTTCATAAGGCCTGTTAGAACCACCGGGACACCAAAGAATAATGATTTGTTTTTTATCAATTGTTTCCAAAAATAATTTTGGATGATAGGCAGGGTTAATTAAATTATTAAACCCAATCATTTTTCGCTGTATTTCGCCAATTTGAGCAGGACTAAGTCCTTTAACTGGCCTTTTAGCAATGCTTTCCTTTTCTTCAACTCCAATTAAAATATATCCTCCTCCTGTGTTATCAAAATCATTTGCAAATGCACAAATACTCCTGTAAATGGCATCAGGATTCCATCCCTCTTTAAATTCGATACGATCTGATTCCACCGTTTTAGCGGACAATAAATCTTCTATGTTAATGTGTAATGACATGCTCTAATTTTATTGTTGCAATCCTATTTAATTTTATTTTTTTTAATTACTAATAGTTCACGCGGATCAGTTTTTAGCAAGACACCAATTTCATATAGCAATTCAATACTTGGTTGCCTTCTATTTTGTACATATGAATTAACCATATTGTAACTCTTTCCCAATTGAGTGGACAACCATGTCTGAGTAAGGTGTTTTTCTTTTAAAACTTCTTTAATCCTATTCATGCGTTGTAAATCTATCAATTTTTCGGAAATTTATCTCATTTATTGAGATATTTAAACTTTTTTTCACTGTATTAATATGTAATAAATGGATAATATAAAGCTTAACAGAAGGGAGCTATATGACTTAGTTTGGTCTACGCCAATGACAGCTCTCGCAAAAAAATATTTAATTTCAGATTCCGGACTAAGGAAAATCTGCGTTAAAATGGATATTCCATTGCCAAAAGCAGGGCATTGGGAGAAATTAAAAGCCGGAAAAGATGTTGAGATCATTAAACTACCGGCAGGTTACAAAGGGAATAATGAAATTGAATTTGATTTAAGAGTTGAGGGAGATGAAAGCTTAAAAGGCAAGCTATCAAATGAAATAGCTTTGAAAGAAGAGATAGAAAATGATCCGCTGTTAAATATAATTGTTCCGGATATCCTTACAAAGCCACATAATTTAATAGCTGAAACTAAAAAAGCCCATATTAACAATGAAAACCGCTTTAGCAAAAACTTTACAGGTTATTTAAGGAGTCCGTTAAGTATATCTTCAACCAAACTTAATTATTATAGAGCTTTAAGAATAATGGATACGTTTATTAAAGCAATGGAGCAGCGAGGGCATGCGTTTAAATTTAATAACGATTCGGCTCACCTTGTAATATATGGGGAAGAATTTGCAATTAGCATTCGAGAAAAAAATAATAGAATTCCAAAACCAAAGACAAACAGTTGGCAAGAGTATGATTACATCCCTTCAGGAGTATTAGTATTTTCAGTTAGAATTAGTTATCATAATATTGAGTGGACAGACGGAAGGCTACCGCTAGAGAATCAATTATCAAAAATAGTAGCGAAGATTGAAATAAAAGGCACAGAAGATAGAGCAGATAGATTACGAAGGGAAAAAGAAAGGGAAATTAGAGATGAACAAAACCGAATAAAGAAGATTAAAGAAGAAGAGATAGAGCAGGAATTAGGGAAATTTAAACTGCTTAAACTAAAGGCTGAGCGCTGGCAGGAAGCTTGCCAAATTCGTACATATTTGGGCGATTTGGAGGCAAAGGCAATCAAGGATCAGTTAATAACCGAAGACCTCACAAATTGGCTAAAGTGGGCGCACAAAAAGGTTGATTGGTTCGATCCGAACATTGAAGCGGAAGACGAGCTAATGACTGGCGTGGATAAAGAAAACTTAACTTTCAAAAAATCCGGTTATTATTAGCCCTTTTCTAAAATAGAGGTTATTTCCTTATAGAAGATTTTATGGAATTCATGGAGCTTAATTAAGTCCTCCGTAAACCTGATTCCGTTGGTTTGGTTAAATGATGCCTTTGCAATTCGCTTGTTATCAGCTACCTTTGTATTCGAACATTGTAAACGGGAGCCCGCAAAACATAAATGCCGCGCTTAAGCGTGGCATTTTTTATTTTCTGAAGTTGCCATGCGTCCTTCACGCATGAGCATAAGGCAGAAAATAAAAAATGCCGAAGAATGCCGAAGGCTTTCCGGCATTTATGTTTTGACTACCCCACTAAGGGATCATGAAACAATCCCACCCTCTCCGCAAATAAATATAACCCTGCACTTATCGGGATTTTATTTTTTGATAATCAATTTGCATAGAATTCCCTAAATTTACAATCAGCATGGAATACATTATTATCTGTTTAGTTGCTTTCTTAGGCTCCGGACTCACCTTGTTTTCGGGGTTTGGATTGGGCACATTACTATTACCAGTATTCGGACTTTTTTTTCCTATTGAATTATCCATTGCCTTAACTGCCATTGTCCATTTTCTAAACAACCTTTTTAAACTGGCATTACTAGGAAAACATGCCGACAAACAAACTATTATTCGTTTTGGAATTCCCTCCATACTTGCAGCTTTTATTGGCGCTTATACTTTACAACTATTCAGTAACATGCTTCCGTTATTTGAATATGATTTAGCGGGACATCATTTTGTTGTTTTGCCAATCAAATTACTTATCGCAATTGTATTGCTGTTTTTTTCTTGTTTCGAAATCATTCCTGTGTTGGCAAATATGGAGTTTGATAAAAAGTATTTGCCTCTTGGTGGATTATTAAGTGGATTTTTTGGAGGACTATCAGGAAATCAAGGAGCATTGCGTTCCGCATTTTTGATTCGCTCCAATTTATCTAAAGAAAAGTTTATTGCTACAGGAGTTGTGATTGCTTGTATGATTGATCTCTCTCGACTATCTCTTTATTCGAAACAAATATTCAACAGTGAATTTCCATTTAACTATCCTCTTATGATTAGTGCAACACTTGCCGCCTTTGCAGGAGCTTTTATTGGTAATAAACTTTTGAAAAAGGTCACGATCAAAACGGTTCAGATTTTAGTTGCCATTTTACTTTTTGTTTTTTCAATACTTTTAGGAATTGGAATTATTTAAATTAAAAATAATAATGGAAAAATATTTTTTGTTCTCGCTTTCGATTTTATTAAATCTATCCTCTTTTTCGCAAAAGCAGAAAATAACCGCAAATACTGATGGAAATTGCACAGAAAAAAAGTGGGAATTAAAATTCGAAGACAATTTTGATGGTACAAGTTTAGATTTAAACAAATGGCATTTCAAATATGCTCCAGGAACTTTTAGCACAGAAGCTTCTAATCAGTATCACTCCAGTGAAAATATCAAATTAGAAAATGGCATTTGCAGAATTATTCCTAAAACAGAAACAGTATATAAGAAAGCAATTAATTGGCTGCCGGATACTGCAATTGTAGACGATGGGAAAGTTAATTTACGTGAATACCCTTACACTTCAGGATGCATGGATTCGAATGAGCAGTATCTTTATGGTAAATTTGAAATCCGTTGTAAAATACCAAAAGGAAAGGGTCTCTGGCCAGCGTTTTGGATGTATGGTGAAAACAGCAATAAAGTGAATAACGAAATAGATGTTTTCGAGTTCTGGAATGAAGAAACTATTTTTGGGAAATACAATCCCAAAAAATTATCGATGGTGCATCACATGACGGTTCATTACAATAAAAAAATGAGCGGTAAAAAATATATTGGCGTTGATTTCTCATTAGACTTCCACACCTTTACTGTAGTTTGGGATACTACAAAAATTGAGTGGTATGTAGATGGAGAACTAAAAAGGATTCACACTCAATACATCACCAAAAGAGGAAAAAATGTAGAATGCAAAGATGTAAAAGCAAATAATACATATTACTTAAATCCTGTTTTTCCAAAAAATCCAATGAACATTATCGCCAATCTGGCAATCCAAATAGGAAAAAATAAACCTGACGAAAACACTTTTAATACGGCATTTGAAATTGATTATATCCGTCATTTTGTGGAAGAGAAATAACTATTCAAACGCAGGGAAAACAGACAAATAAGCATACACAGCCATGGCAACAATTACCGATTGATGTGCCATTTGATCCAATCCAAATACCCACCAATGGTAGGAATTTTTTGCATCAGCCAATGACGGAACCCAAACATTTAATTTTCCTTTCAAAACATCAATACAAAAATGTGTGCCAATTTGAAAAGCTGTTAAAATCAAAACAATTTTTATCGGAACAAAAAACAAAAGTACAATACACATCAAGGTTCCATGAACACAAGCATGAATAAAAATTGGGAAAAACGGTTTTCCTATAGCTTTGGCTTTTAACATCCAGGGAGTCGACAAGTGAGTAAAGTCGGCCAACCAGTGACAAAACATTAACAAGAAAAGTAGTTTTATCATTTCATAAAAATTTAAATAGTCATCTCACCTCTCAAATCGCTCTTCAATAATTTTTCGATTTCTTTTTTATTGGTAGTTGTTCCCAACACAAACATAAGTTTAGCAACCGCTGCTTCAGTTGTAATATCTGAGCCGCCAATTACGCCAATTTTTTTAAAAGCAGCACTTGTTGCATATTTCCCTTGCTCAACTTTCCCTGCATTGCATTGCGTTACATTTAAAACAACAACTCCTTTATCAATTGCTTTTTTCAGCGCATCGATGAACCATTTTTGTGTACTGGCATTTCCGGAGCCGAAGGTTTCTAGAATTACTGCTTTTACATTTTTTGCATTTAAAATTGCTTCCACTACATTTTGTGTTATTCCCGGAAACATTTTCAGGATAGCAATATCAGAAATTAAAGAAGCATGTACTTTTAATTTTTTTCCATTGCTTTTTTGAAGAGCACTGTGGTTATATTTTAAATGCACACCAGCCTCGGCAAGAACGGGGTAGTTTGCAGATTGAAAAGCCTGAAAATGTTCTGCATTAAACTTATGTGTGCGATTACCACGATACAATTGATATTCGAAATAAATACACACTTCCGATACAATTGGTTTTCGTTTTTCCTTTGCAGCTGCAATTTCAATGGCTGTAATTAAATTTTCTTTTCCGTCTGTTCGTATCATTCCAATTGGCAATTGCGAACCAGTAAGTATAACAGGTTTGTTTAAATTTTCCAACATAAAGCTTAATGCCGATGCTGTAAACGACATTGTATCACTTCCATGCAATACCACAAAACCATCTACTTTGTCGTAATTTTTTTCGATCATTTTTGCAATCTCAATCCAAACGGATGGCTGCATATCGCTTGAATCAATAGGTTTAGCGAATGAAATGGCCGACAATGTTACATCGAACTTATTGAGTTCCGGAATTTGATCGGTCAACTGTTTAAAATCAAATGGTTTTAAATGACCCGTTTTAGCATCTAGCATCATTCCAATAGTGCCACCTGTGTAGATTAAGAGTACTTTACTTTTCATGGTGCGGATAACGAATTTTTACGAATTTACCCCAAAGGGGGCCCTTCGGGGCGAATCTGTGTTTGTTATATGCCAAAAACTTCCTTCGAGTTTTGTGTTGTGACTTCTGCTACTTCTTCCAAACTAATATTTTTTATTTCTGCTATTTTTTTTGCAATCAAAATTAAATATTCCGGATTGTTTGTTTTCCCTCTATGTGGAATGGGTGCTAGATAAGGAGCATCGGTTTCTAAAACCATATGCTTGAGATCAATTGCTTCCACTACTTTATCCAATCCCGAATTTTTAAATGTTACTACTCCTCCTATTCCTAATTTGAAATTCCCAAGCCCAATCACCTTTTCAGCTTGCTCAATATTTCCGCTAAAGCAATGAAATATTGCTTTTATATTATCGTTTTTAAATTCATTTACTATTTCAAAAACTTCATCAAACGAATTTCTTGAATGAATTACATAAGGCAAATTGTATTTTTTTGCCAATTGAATTTGAATTCGAAAAGCATCTTGTTGTTGTTCAAAAAATGTTTTATCCCAATACAAATCAATTCCTATTTCACCAATGGCAACAAACTTTCTTTTGCTTAACCAATATTCCACAACTTGTAGCTCTTGTTGATATTTTGCATTTACCGAACAAGGATGCAAGCCCATCATTGCAAAACAATTGGATGGAAATTGTTTTTCTACTTGAAACATTCCCGGAATGGATTCACTATCCACATTCGGCATAAACAAACGAGTAATGCCTGAATCAATCGCTTTTTGAATTAAATCGATGCGATTTGAATCAAACTCTTTTGAATATAAGTGCGTATGTGTATCTGTAAGGATCATTGACCAAAATTAAGCATTTTCAATCTGTTTAAAGACAACATTTTTCTTTATCTTTGTAAAAGTGAACCAATTCTATAAAATATCTTTTCTTATCATTTGTATATCTATTGCTTCCTGCAAAAAATATGAAAATGGACCTGCTATTAGCTTGATGAGCAAAAAAGCTCGCCTCGCAAATATTTGGAAAGTAGACACCTACTATTTGAATGGAGAAGATAAAACAACCGAATATCGTACACTTGTTACTAGAGAAAAACTTGTCATTTTTCAATCGGGCGAGTTGGAGTATACTGAAGTCTCCAGTTGGATTTGGGCAACTCCTCAATATACCGGCAAATGGGAATTTGTAAATAATAAAGAAGAGCTTTTGATGACTCCCTACAACTCAGGAATCAAACCTAAAACATGTAAAGTATTACAATTAAAAAATAAGTCGTTGTGGCTACAAGAAAGAGTTTCTGACGACTCACTTATTGAATACCATTATTTACCTCACACTGAATACTAACAAAACACACATGAAAAAATTTGCCCCTTTTTTAATTCTTCTTTTTATTGTAAGCCCATTTATAAATGGTTGTAAAAAATATCCTGATGGTCCAGGAATAAGTCTTTTATCCAGAAAACAACGATTAGCAAATACTTGGCATGTACAAACTTATCAGGAAAATGGAGTCGACAAAACAGCGGACTTTAATAACGTTTTTCAAGGTGCGATAATAACCATTGATAAAGAAGGCGGATATTCCTTAAAATACAAAGCTTTCGGAATAGTAGATTACAATGAGGCTGGGACTTGGCGATTTACCGACAATGATGAGTTTTTTGAAACAAACCCTACAAATGGCTCTGGATCGGTTGGTAGACATGAAATACTTAGACTAAAAGAGGCTGAACTTTGGTATGTTGATACGGATGCTAATGGCACTAAAGAATACCACTTAATACCCTAACTATTCTTACATATTTTCCTTTTAAATATCGATTTTATTAATTAGATTTGTTTAATGAATACTATCGGCAAAGCTCTTATTATCGATATTAAACAGGTTACGAAACGTAATCCTGAGTAGTAATACATTTCCCTTCAAACTAAGGTTTTGCACCAGCCAGACTTTTAACTTCTAACTCTTTTAACTTCTAACTTTTAACTATTAAAAAATGCCTATATATCATAAACTGGGAGCATTCCCTCAAAAACGCCATACTCAATTCGAAAAGCCGAAAGGTGGATTGTATTATGAGCAATTATTCGGTACTGAAGGATTTCACGGACATTCATCTTTATTATATGAAATTCATCGCCCCACTCAAGTCAAAGAAATATTAAAGTCGACAGATGTTTCTCCAAAAATTGCCATCAATAAAAACATAAAAGCACTTTTACTCAAAGGATTTGAGGTAAAACCCACCGAAGATTTTTTAGAAAGTAGAAAAGCAATGCTTGTTAATTCGGATTGTATTATCGGTTTGGCTGCTCCACAAAAATCATTGCGTTCCTATTTTTACAAAAATGCAGATTCGGATGAACTACTTTTTATCCATAAAGGAACAGGAAAATTGCGTACCATGATGGGAAATATTCCTTTTAAGTATGGTGATTATTTAATTATTCCTCGAGGAATGATTTATCAAATTGATTTTGACACAACGGACAATCGTATTTTTTATGTTGAATCACATTCTCCATTTTATACTCCTAAGCGTTATAAAAATGAATCTGGACAATTGTTAGAACATTCTCCTTTTTGTGAAAGAGATTTTATTTTGCCAAATGAATTAGAAACGTTTGACGAAAAAGGTGATTTCTTAATCAAAATAAAAAAAGAAGGAATGCTACATGAAGTTGTTTATGCAACGCATCCTTTTGATGTGATTGGCTGGGATGGATACAATTTCCCTTACGGATTTAGCATTCATAATTTCGAACCCATTACCGGTCGCGTTCATCAGCCACCTCCAGTTCATCAAACTTTTGAAACTGCTACGTTTGTTGTTTGTTCATTTTGTCCGCGCCTTTACGATTATCATCCAAAAGCAATTCCTGCTCCATACAATCATAGCAACATTGATAGTGATGAAGTGTTGTATTATGTGGATGGAGATTTTATGAGCAGAAACAACATTGAGCAAGGACATATTACTTTGCATCCAAAAGGAATTCCTCACGGACCAGCACCTGGAGCGTATGAAAGAAGTATTGGTCACAAAGAAACTCAAGAGTTAGCCGTGATGGTGGATACTTTTAAACCTTTGATGGTAACAGAAGCTGCAATGGGAATTGATGATGGGAAATATTACAAGAGTTGGACGGAGTAAACCTCGCCCCGCCCTTCTGCAAAGGAAAGGGAGTGTTTTATTAAAAAACTGCGGATTAAATATAATTTTCAAATTAACTAATTTTCAAATTTATACAAGATGAGTAAAGAAATAAAAAATGTAGAATACGGTTTAGAAAAAATATTTGAAGGAGCACAAGATTTTCTTCCATTATTGGGAACCGATTATGTAGAATTTTATGTAGGTAATGCAAAACAATCTGCACACTATTATAAAACTGCTTTCGGATTTCAATCTTATGCCTATGCAGGATTAGAAACAGGTTTAAAAGACCGCACTTCTTATGTATTGAAGCAAGATAAAATTCGCTTGGTCTTAACAACAGCGCTAGTTAGTGATTCACCAATTGGCGAACATGTAAAAAAACATGGTGACGGAGTAAAAGTAATTGCACTTTGGGTAGAAGATGCTCGCAAATCTTGGGAAGAAACAACCAAGCGTGGTGCAAAATCATTTATGGAACCAACTGTTGAAAAAGATGAACATGGCGAAGTAGTTCGTGCTGGAATTTATACTTATGGCGAAACCATTCACATGTTTGTTGAACGCAAAAATTATAAAGGAGAATTTTTACCCGGTTTCAAAAAGTGGGAAAGTGCTTACAATCCAACACCTGTTGGATTAAAATTCATCGACCACATGGTAGGGAATGTTGGTTGGAACCAGATGAACTCGACTGTGAAATGGTATGAAGACGTTATGGGCTTTGTAAATTTCTTATCGTTTGACGACAAACAAATCACTACAGAATATTCAGCTTTGATGAGTAAAGTGATGAGCAATGGAAATGGAAGAATTAAATTTCCTATCAACGAGCCGGCAGAAGGAAAGAAAAAATCACAAATTGAGGAGTATATTGATTTTTATGAAGGTGCAGGAGTACAACATTTGGCTTTAGCAACAGATAACATCATTCAAACCGTTACCGAATTAAGAGCAAGAGGAATTGAATTTTTGCCACCTCCTCCGCAAGCATATTATGATGATATTCCAAATCGTTTGGGTGTTCATATGGACATTATGAAAGAAGACATTTCTAAATTACAAGAATTATCAATTTTGGTAGATGCCGATGAAGATGGGTACTTACTTCAGATATTTACGAAGCCGGTAGAAGATCGTCCGACCTTATTTTATGAAGTGATTCAACGTATGGGTGCCAAAGGATTTGGTGCAGGTAACTTTAAAGCATTGTTCGAATCAATTGAAAGAGAGCAGGCTAAGAGAGGAACGTTGTAGGTTGTAGGCAGTGGGCAGTGGTAAATTAACAGTTGGCAATTGAAGTACTAACCACATAATAATTAAATCCCAATTCGCATTTCGAGTTGGGATTTTTACTGACATTTCCCTTTAAAATGCCTACTTTTTGCGCTATTTTTAATTTTTACATGAAGACATTATTTGCATATTTATTATTCATTATTGGTCCTATTGTGCAGTCAAATGCACAAGAGAATTCTGCTATTGATTCTCTTCAAAAAATCATTGCCACCACCAACGATAAAAAAGTAAAAGCGGATGCAATGGTCGACCTCTCTGTGGAATGCACCAATTATGATTCCCCTAAAGCTTATGAATATGCGCAACAAGCGATTGAATTTTCTCAAAAAATAAGCTATCCGCACGGAATTGTAGAAGGAATGAATTCTTTAGCAACACTTGAAAACAATCGAGGGAATTTTTCGCAAGCATTAATTACTTTAAGAGATGCGCTTATTTTGGCTGAAAAAGCTGCGGATAAAAGCGCAACTGCCAGATGTTTTTTGAATATGGGAAATATTTATACCACTTTAAAAAATAATCAAAAAGCTATTGACTGTTACCAAAAATCGTATGACTTATATTACCAAAATAAAGATTATGACGAATGCATTACCAGCTTAAATAGAATTGCCAATCGCCAGATGGATATTGGGAATGAGCTGAATGACACTAACTATTATTTTAAAGCCATAAAAATTTATTCTAAAGCTTTTAATATTGCAGTTAAAATTAATGACAAAAAGAAAATCATTAATTCATATGCAAACATGGCAGATTCCTACAATCTATTGGGTTCCAAAACAAAAAACAAAAGTCATTTATTCTATTCGCTTGATAACTCACTGAAAGGATTGAAATTATCACGCGAAAACAATCTGACTCGACAAGAAGGTCTCAATTTCTTGAATATGGGCGAAACCTACGAAAGATTAAATCAACCATTTAAAGCCATTCATTTTTATGAGGAAGCGCTTCACAAATTTGAACATGCCCGTGATAAAACTTGGATTCAAACCACACACCGCCTTTTAGGAAAAGTGTATCACACATTGGAAAATTATGAACAAGCCATTTTTCATATCAACAAAAGCATCGAACTTGCAAAAGAGCAACGATTAATTTCCTACTTAAGAGATAATTATGAGATCCTGTCTGAAATTTATGATTCTAAAAATGATCTGAAAAAATCGTTGGAGTATCATAAATTATATACCGAGTATAAAGACAGCATTTTAAATGAAAATTCCGCAATTCATATTGTCCGCCTTCAAACTGAGTTTGAGTTTGAAAGACAAAACCAAGAGATTGAACTTTTAAGAAAAAATACAGAGATTCAAGAAGAAAAGATAAAGACTCAAAATACACAAAGAAATTTTTTAATCTTGATCATCATTGGTGTTTTAATTTTGTTGATTATCATTTATTATCGTTACCGCGAAAAACAAAAAGCAGAAGCACAAATATTAAAAGCAAAAGAAGAAGCAGTACTCGCAAAAGAGATGCAGGAACAATTTCTGGCAAATACGAGTCACGAGATACGAACTCCAATGAATGGAATTATAGGAATGACGGAACAATTGCTGGATAGCAAATTATCAAACGAACAACTAGAATTTGCTTTGGCTATTAAAGAATCTTCCAATAATTTATTAGTAATTATTAATGACTTACTTGACCTTTCAAAAATAAAAGCCGGAAAAATGGCGTTTGAGGCCATTCCGTTTAATATTTCTGACTTATCCAAGAATCTAATTTTTTCATTACAATATCGATCTGCTGAAAAAAACATCCGTTTGATTTCCATCATTGATGAAAAAATACCCAAATCTTTATTAGGTGACCCTGTAAGACTAAACCAAGTACTGTTAAATCTTGCAGGAAACGCCATCAAATTTACCGAACGTGGAGAAGTAAAAATAAATGCTAAGCTTTTGAAAGATGATGGAAAAAAAGTGAGGCTATTATTTTCGGTGCAAGACACAGGAATTGGAATTCCTGCTAATAAGCTGGAAAAAGTGTTTGAGAGTTTTACACAAGTGAATGCAACCACTACCAGAAAGTATGGTGGAACAGGATTGGGGCTCACCATTGCGAAACAAATTATTGAACAACAAGGCGGGACCATTTCAGTTAGCAGTAAAATAAACGAAGGATCTACATTTGTATTTGTTTTAGACTTTTTGAAAACAAATACAAAGCCAATTGCAATTTATGAGCAAAAAATAAATTCCCCTTCCGGTCAATCAATTCAGCTATCGAATGTAAACATTCTTGTGGTGGACGACAACAGAGTAAATCAGAGAGTGGCTACGCTCACGTTGAAAAAATGGAATATAAATGTTCGTGTTGCAGATGATGCTCTTGCTGCTATTGAATTATTAAAAACCGAACCCTTTCACATTGTTTTGATGGACATTGCAATGCCTGAAATGGATGGTATTGAAGCAACTAAATTTATCCGGAATGAACTGCCTGCACCTATCTGTAACACACCCATTGTTGCTATGACAGCTTCCGCATTGATTGGGGAAGAAGAAAAATGTATTACAGCCGGCATGAATGATTACATTTCAAAACCATTTAATCCAAACGATTTACTAAACAAAATACTACGTTTCATTCCACAAGAACTGGTTAAAACGAGTAAAAAGTCGATCGATTTGACAATGCTTAAAGAACGAGCTGAGGGCGACAAAGATTTTTTGATTGAAATTTTTGAAACCTATATCAGTGAAATGCCTATTTATCTGAACGAATTAAACACTTTTATAAAAAAAGAAAGCTGGCCTGAAATCGGTAAACAAGCACATAAAATGAAAAGTCCAGTAGCTTTGGTTGGAGCACACGAACTTAGATTTATTTTCGAAACCATAGAAATTGGGGCACCTACAGAAAGCAAAAGGCCTGAACTAATTGATTTATTTGATGAAATGAACAAACTAACCCTTATAACTATTGAGGATATTAGGAAAGAAATGATTAAACTAAGATAAAAACAATCTTTCAGAATACTTTTATTTAACAATAATTTTTCTGTACTTTGCTTATATAATAAAAACAATGGCTAATCGTCTTATTTTACTTTTCATTATCCCTTTTGCGTTTGCATCCTGCAAGCACGAAACTGTTTTTACGGAAGTGAAAGTGAATAACAGGTATTCAATGAATATTCCAGATTACCTTCAGCCTTGCACAGATTTACATAAAGATGCTTCTATGCAATATCAGAATGTTGAAAAAGACGTTTATGCAATGGTGATTGACGAGAAGAAAAAAACAATGCAGAATTATAGTTTGGACTATGATATTGATACTTATTTCAACAATATTGCTTCACAAGGTTTTGCCGATAATATTAAAGATGGAAAAGTAAGTATTCCAGGTCGACAAGAAATAAACGGACATAAAGCTTTGATTGCTGAAGTAACAGGAAAAATTGAAAACAAAGAGGTTTATTATAAATTAGGCTTAATAGAAACGCCTTATGAGTTTTACCAAATTTTAGTTTGGACTCGCGGACAAAACAAAGAAGAATTAGAATCAGATATTATTAAGATGGTAGAATCATTTCAGGAACTACCACATTCGGAAGACGAACTTCCAGATTCAAAATTAAGTGATAGTGTAGCTATTAATCAAAATTGGGATGCTGCAAAATAAAAAAACCCCCTCGATGAATATCGAGGGAGTTTTTATTTAGTGTAAATGTGAATTACTTCACTTCTATTATTTTCTTCATCGTTGTTTTTCCATCAATAGTAAATTTTACAAAATAGATTCCAGCATCGTACCCTTTTTCTTTAGCAGAGAAAGAATATTTGTATTCACCAGCTAATTGACTTCCATCAAAAATTGTTTCCATTTTTTGTCCAATGGTATTGAATATTTCTACTGACACTTTTGAATTTTCTTTTAGTTCATAATAAATAGTGGTATTGTCATGATATGGATTTGGATAAACATTAAATACATTAGAATTTTCAAGAGCACTAATTCCAGTAATAATTAATGCGGGATCAATATCTATACTATAATATGGTAAAGTTCCAAAGCTAACAGGATATCCAACAGAATCATTAGCAGCATAATTATCTATAGAAAATGCCATAGTAGTATATGTAGAAATTGTAGGATCTAATTGAAAACTTAATGTCGCAAAATGTCCATAACCGTCCGCGTTTGTATGATTCGTTCTTGACATTGCACCATAAACATAAAAAGGTGGATCAATTTTTTCAATGGTAATCGCATTTGTACTTGTTGAACCCAACCAACTGTTTGGATAATTTAAATTTTCAGTTCCGATTTGAGCTAAATAAGAATCATAATACATGCTAAATGCTATTCCATACAGATTGTTCACTTTTACTGCAGATGTTCCTGCCCACAAATTAATATTAACCCAATCTCCAGGCGCATAAACACTTTGTGCAGACGTAAAATACATCAATGGAGTTGATGACCTTACATCAATTATTGGAGGTAACAATGTATGCACAGAACTATAATTTAAATTAATTGCAAGCGTATCGTTTGAATCAATTAATCCATCGCCATTACAATCTGCATTTTTAATATCTGACCATCCATCTATTTGTATTGTCCCCCAATCAGTGGACGGATAAGCTATCCAAGAATTACTAACAATTGTTCTCGCAAGTCCAACTTGAGAGTAGTACAATCCAAGGGTTAAAATATCTAAATTATTTGCAACATAATCATTATTTGCATCTCCAGGCCACACATCACAATCGTTTTGCATTATCAATTGTACATCTGCTGAAGAGGCTGAGCAACCAAATGAATTTGTAACTCCTACTACATAATAGCCATCTTGGAAAGCCGAATATTCGAAATTTGTTGCACCTGGGATTAAGCTATAATTGTATTCCCATACATAAGTATATCCCGACCCTGTATTAGCTGATAGCAATAAAGAATCGCCAGAGCAAAAATACTGGGCTGTAGAAGGTGAAATTGTAGCTAAAGGAATAGGCAATACAGTGAAGGGAATAGATCTACTCATATAAGTACCGCAAGCTACTGAAACAGCACATCTATATTTATTTCCATTTTCAGCCATTGTTCCAGTTGGATAATAATTCAAAGAGGTTTGTCCTGAAATATTAGCCCATGTATGAAGTGCAGTACTATCCTGCCACTGATATCCCAATACGGAAGCAGGAGTAACAGAAATATCAAAATAGGAATAGCCTCCTTCACACACAACGCTATCTGCAGTTATATTTATCGTTGGAGGTGCGAGAATCAATACATTGTTAGTTTGCAATGTTCCTGCTCCAAAACCATTGGATGCAACTAACGTAACGGAATGTAGTCCGGGAGTATTAAAAACAACTGTTGGATTTTGCAATGTTGAAGTTGCTGGCGATCCTCCTGCAAAAGTCCAGCTCCATGAGGTTGGACTATTAGAAGAAAGATCGTTAAACGTAACACTTTGTCCAATACAAATTGAAGTTACTGAACTTAAAAAATAACTATCTGGAACATTTGTAGTAGGAATGTTTGGTAAAAGACAATTAATTGATCCACTTTCGACAACAGAATTATGAATACTAGTAAATGTTCCATAAGGAACTACTGTTGAACCAGAATAATTAAAATTCGAATTAAATTCAAAGCCTAATGATAAATCCGAAGAAGAATCTCGTTTAAAGCATATACCTCCACCTGAGCCAGTAATATATGGTTGAGATGTTTCATACAATTTATTAATACTCTCAGATCCGCCCAAGGAATCTGTATGATAGATGTAGTGACCTGTAGAAATAAAATCAACTGCTGGTAAATTACTTACAACAACTGAATCATTGTAAGTAGTTACAAAAAGTACAACATCATTATTTTTCACAACAAGTCCTTTTATAGTGGATGCTGCATAATTTTTGAATTGTTTAATCCATTCTTGTTGTCCAGTAGGTTTCATCTTACAAAGAAAAACATCTTCATGTACTGGCCCAAAAGCATAAGGATCATTAATGGTATCATTATTATAAATAAACTTTCCACTAAAAACTCCAGCTAAATAAATATTATTCTGATTATCCAACTCTAAATAACCAGCTGCTATAGTGCAACCTAATTGCGTAATTGGCGGACTAGTAAATAATAAATTTCCAGCTGGATCATATTTTTGAACCATTATATCTCTGTTGAAAGGAGCATTGTCGCTCACCCATACATTGTCTAAGTTATCTACTTCAACATCGGAATAAGTTCCATTCTTTGACCAAAGTAATGCTCCATTCGAGTTGCTAAACTTATTTAACATACGATCACTACACACATAAACATCTCCAAATCTATCTAACCTCATGCCCAGCCTTTCCATTGCATATGTTTCAAAAAATGTATTGTACCACTGAAAGATACCGTCTTTGTTATATTTAATAACAACTACTGATTTTAATGTAGCTGTATGTGTAGGGTTAATGGTAACATAGCTATTGTCAGACGAATAAATCCTAAGGCTATCAGTGTGTTCGTTATGAAAATAAGTACAATAAACATTTCCTGCAGTATCTGTTTCAACTTCCCCATTTTTAGTCCATGTTGATCCATGCCACAATTTCGTTGTCCACATAGGAACTCCTTTGGGATTATATTTCGTTAAAAAATAACTATAATCATAATTAGGAATTGGATTTAAATTTGAGACAATCGAATCACCATGATTACTATATGCCACAAATTTATTTGTGTTTTCTCCATCATACCAATAAAAAAGATTTCCTTGGTAATCGTGCTGAATTGCAGTTAATGAGCCGCCATTAATAACACTCGCAGCTTGAGTAAAGCTACACGTATCATTTGTAAATGGAGCAATCACATTTAAATTTTTCATTAAACTATCCTTGCAACCAAATGCGGTTGTGTTTACTAATTTTATTGTGCGTTGACCAGTAGAACTATATGTAATTGGCAAAGGAGTTATTGCGCTAGAAAACGGAATACTAGCACCAACTCCAAAACTCCACTGACATGTGCCTGTTGGGTTAATCGAATTATTTATTGAATAAATAGTTTCTCCTATTTCAGGATTAAAATTATTCATTGTAAAATAAGTTGCTGGCTTATTTGCTCTAATGAGTTTAGCTGGAATAAAAATAGAGCTACATCCTTTACTTATATGTATTGCTTTGGGAGCAAATGAGTGATCTCCAGTTCTTGCAGAAAGAGGAATTACAATAGTTGAACCTGTTCCATTTATGAAAGTTGTTCCTGTTGTTAACAGAGTTGCATTGTACCATGTATACTTATAACCAACAACTGAATTTGGGATAATCAATGATGCTGTATCCCCATAACAAACAGTATCTCTTGAAACATAAAATAAAGTTGAAGTGAGAGCTGTTGCTGAATAAATAGTTTTGAAATTCACTACAGAATCCACAAAACAAGAATTTGTTTTGCTTCCTTTAATGCTAAAAGAATTTGTTCCTGAAGTGGCACCGGAAGTAAATGTAAGTGTTGAACCACTTCCAAACTGTGGACCGCCTATATTTACATAATTTCTTCTTAATTGATACATCACTCCGGATTCGGCTGCAGGTAAAGTAAACGTTATATTATATCCATTGCAAATAGTATCAAAACTAGTAGAAAAAGTAAACGGATTAACAACATTGTGCCCTGTTATAGTTACAACAATATCCATCGTATTCGACCCAAACCCATTTGTAGAAATCAATGAGATGGTATGCGTTCCTACAGTACTAAGAGTTAAACTAGGAGGACTATAAGAAGTACTAAAGTTAATGCCATCTAATTGCCATTGATAAGTGCATCCAGGTATTGTAGAGTTCGTAAAAGAAATATTATCCCCAACACAAAATGAGGTTCCCCCTCCAACAATTGAATAATTACTTAGAGGAACACGAGGCGCAATAGATAAATTATTTGTTTTTAATGCATATCCAACATTTCCAACAGCCATACCTACATTTGAATTTAAAAAATCAAACATTTTCACTAATTGATAGGAAGGCAAAATGTATTTTTCCCAATAAGCGCCACCTGTTCTAGAAACATAAATACCATCATTGCCTGCTGCTAGAATTGTGTCTTTATCTATTGCATAAAGCGTACCTTGATAACTAAAAGGTGTTACGATTGGAGTATAGGTTACACCATAATTAATAGACTTGTATATAACACCAAAACCTCCAAGATATACAACTCCTCTATCGCAACCAATACTTTTAAAACTACCTGAAATTGTTTGGTTTGTCCAAGTTGATCCTCCATCCACAGAGCGAAATACTTTGTTATCACCTGCAGCATATACTGTATCGTACGTACCGAATTTTACATCACTTACAAAACTACTGACACCTGAAGAAACAAACGTCCAGGACACACCCGAATTTGTACTTCTTGCAATTCGCCCATTATTTCCAACGGCAATAGCTCTTGTACCTGAAACATCTACAGAATTTATATATCTTGGTAACCCAACTGTTGAATTAGTAGATGCGAAGTTCCAATTTACTCCCCCATTAGTTGTATTCAAAATACATTCCGTATTTCCTAAAAAATAAAAACCTGTACCGATAGCATTCGTTGGACTTGTTAAGGCCAAATCATACATATTTGCTGGGTTAATATTAATACCAAGATTATCTTTAATTGGATTAATCGTACTCCAAGAAGAACCGCCTGTTGATGATTTGACTATTTGTTGAAACGATCCTATCCAAATATCATTGCTAGAAAAATAATCTACTGCATATAAATCCTGCGTTGTTCCAATAGCAACAGTACTCCATTGTGCAAATAAAGAAGATGAAAAGAGAACGGAGATAATAAATAATATTTTTTTCATTGAATTGATTTTCAGAATATTAAAAATAACAAAACTCTTGCAATAATGCAAGAGTTTTGGTTTATATAATACTTTAGCTGTTCCCTATTTCTTCAAACTTATCATCAACTCATCTAATTGCGCTTGTGCAATTGCTGATGGAGATTCAATCATCACATCTCTTCCTGAATTATTTTTAGGGAAAGCTATAAAATCACGGATTCCATCTGCTCCTCCAAACAATGAACAAAGTCTATCAAATCCAAAAGCTAATCCACCATGTGGTGGTGCTCCAAATTCAAATGCATTCATTAGAAATCCGAATTGTGCTTGTGCATCTTCTTTACTAAAGCCTAGCAAGCTAAACATTTTGGCTTGTAAATTTTTATCGTGAATACGGATAGAACCTCCACCAATTTCAACTCCATTGATTACCAAATCGTAAGCATTGGCACGAACGGCTCCTGGGTCAGTTTCCAACAAAGAAACATCTTCTAATTTAGGAG
>Ga0163149_10001015_pt1 | contig 36407 bp, 29 predicted proteins | sample OliLakLV19MP5G1_FD_148604 | JGI IMG/M metagenome (GOLD analysis project Ga0163149, IMG submission 148604) | Freshwater microbial mat bacterial communities from Lake Vanda, McMurdo Dry Valleys, Antarctica - Oligotrophic Lake LV.19.MP5.G1 | ecosystem: Environmental > Aquatic > Freshwater > Lake >... | reverse complement strand
CATTTTCCAAGAATCAAAAACCGCTTTTATTTTTGGCTTCGAATTCACAACATAACTTGCTAAACTATTTGCATAATACCTTGCAAATGTTTGCTCTGCACATTCGTATGGATACTCCATAATATATGGCAAAGCTTGCACCGCATACCAAGCAGGATTAGAAGTGAACTCCAACGTATACGCATGATTTTTTAACGTAGTGGAGTTACCGTTTTGGTTAATGAACTTTGCGAAGTTAAATTCCTTTGTTTGATTGCTACGAATTGGCAATGGCATACTTTCTGTAACCAACATTCGATTAGTTAAAACAGGAATTACCATTTCCTCTCCATCCGAAAAATTACCGGCCTTTGCAACGATCTTATATTTTATTGCCCAAACATTTTCAGGAATATTCAAGGTCCATTCAATAGCTGTGCTTTGTCCTTTTTTAACGGTGAAATCTCTCCATCCGATTGTTGGAAATTTACCACTCAGCGCTTCGATGATACTGAACGAAATTTCTTTATCTGTTAATGCATCATACAATTTCAACTCCGCATTTCCAGTTAATTCCTTATCCGAAAGATTCGCGATCTTAGAAATAAAAATGATCTTATCGTTTTCTCTAAAAAAACGTGGTTGATTTGGTTGCACCATTAATTCCTTTTGGGTGATCACTTCTTTGGTGTACTGACCAACCTTAAGATCTTTTGTATGGGCTAAGCCTTGCAATTTCCATTTGGTTAAACTCTCGGGGATTGTGAACTTGATAACTGTTTCGCCCTTATCGTTTGTTGTAAGATTCGGGAAGAAGAAAGCTGTTTCATTAAAGTTACTTCGTGCTTTTACACTTCCAAGATCATTATCATTTTTCCCTTCTCCGCCCACAAGTCCGGCAACAGTTGTTCCATCACCCTTAGTATTTTCATCATCGGCTTCGCTTTGCCCAGGTTTACCTGCTGTTTTTTTGACCGACTCTCCATTTTTCGATCGCGATGCACTCTTATCTTTAGTGCCACCCGATTTCTCCTCCATTGGCATGGCAGAACTTTCTGCTAATACATCCATCGATTTCATATCGGAGTCTTCATCATTATATTTAGATCTTCTTCCTCCGTAATTATAACTGTAAAAATTCAAACCAAAATAATTCAAATGGTCGTAATACCTTCCGGGAATACTTGCATAATTACGAGTTACATTATTTAACTCCGTAGAATTATTTATCTGTGCAGCGCGTGAATACCAATTATAACGGGTATAATAACTATTGTAAACGTACATCGACCAATAACTCGGTGCAAAAGCGTCTAAACTTGCATCGTACATGCTCGTTAATAATTCGGCCGCTTGCTTGTCGCCTTTTTTATCTTTAATTACAATTTTCCATTCTTCTTGCTGGCCCGGTAGTAATTTATTTCGGAATGTTTCAAATTGAATATCTAATTCCTTATTTGTGAAAGGAACGGTAATAACATTACTAAAATTATAAAAGCGATTGAATTTAATGAATGATGTATGAAAAGAGATATTTCCCCTGTCTTCTTCCTTTACATCAATAGTTATAGGACTCAACGACGTTGATTGAAACTGACCAAATGTCAATTTTCCTTGACGCTCTACTTCGTATATATAATTTACTTTATCATACGCTGATGCTAAAACAAAATTTATTTTATCGCCAGGCTCGGCTCTTAACTTTGGCAGGTAAAACCACGCAGGAATAATTTCAGGCATAGTTGTGCTTCCATTATCGTAAAGTGTAAAGTACTGAAATGCTTTCACGCTCTCGCCAAATTTATCTTTACAATTTGCTTCGATCATATAAACACCTGGCTTCAAATTTTTAAGGTCGGAACTTAGATCGTACTCTGTTTTTGAACCGGTATCAAATGTTTTCTCAAACTGTTTGTCTTTTTCCCATTTGAATTTATTCAATTCATCGGCGTAAAGATCATTTGGAAACGTTTTATAATACTCTTCTTTCGAAAGCATTTGTCTGTCGGGCTGAGTCCACAAACGTGCACGGAATGCTTTATCGGGTTGCTTTAGTTTGTAAACCGTAAAATTTCCTTTGGCAGCTTCTGCTACACCATTTAAATTACTGGTAATAATATTAATTGGCTTTATGGCCTTTTGATCAATGATAGCTTCGTTTGAAATACTCAATTGAAGCGACTGATACCCAACGGTTACGTAAGAAGATGCAGAATGTGTTTCGCCATTGATATCTGTAACATCCGCTAAAATTTGGTATTGGTATGTTGCCTGACTTTCTTTATTTACCGATTCATCAGGTGAAGCTTTGAATTTAATACTGTACGAGCCTGTATCATTAGTTAGTGTTTCGCCGTTTAAAATTTCAACATCTCCTCCTCTGCTAAAATAAGGCCTGTACCACCACCACCAGTATGGATAATTTACTTTTCGCACAACACGATACGAAACTTTGGCGCCATCGATCACATTTCCTGCATAGGCTTTTGCTTTCCCGGTAACGGTGATCTCATCATTTATTTTAAACGAACCTTTTACGACATCGAAGTCGGCTTCAAATTTAGGACGTTTGTATTCTTCCACCCTAATATACGCTGTGCCATGTCCATCAGTAATATGCATTTGACCCGTCATTAAACCTTGCGGCGCAATAAATGTTCCATTGATGGAGCCGTATTCATTTGACGTTAATTCTAGCGAAGATACTTTTTGATAGTTGGCATCATAAAACGTTACACTCACCGGGTAATTTGGTTTTATTACAGGGCTTTTTCCGTTTTTCGTTTCAAGAATTATTCCTTTAAAATAAACGGTTTGGCCCGGACGATAAATTGCTCTATCCGTAAAGAAGTGCGTTTGCGTTGTTGTATAGTTATTGTTTCCAGGGCTGTAAGTATAATAAGAGTTATTATTGAAATAACTATCCTGCCCATCTATCAATTCCAAATAAAAACTATTATCGTTGTATTTGTCTTTTGGCTTAATTGTGCATAAACCTTTTTCATTGGTTTTTAAAGATTCCCCTTTCGTGTATTTATAATCACGTGTTCCATAATCATATGTTTCGTGCCAAACTTGCACCGAGATATTTTTCATTGTTTCGCCAGTTTGACGATGCAATGCATAAATATCATATGAGCCATCATCTTCACGGCGACGTTCTATTGTAGAAATATTTGAGATCACACATTGCGCATACGAAACTAAATTATTTGCATACTTAAAATCGGGAGTTAAAGAAGTGATCACTACGTAATGACCAAAAGGTAATTCAGGCATTTTTATCTCTACTTGATGCTTTTGATAATCGCTATCATCTTCTATAGTTTGCTCAAATACTTTTACTGTTGGCAAACTTACTAATGCGTTATACAGTTTCTCTCCCCACTCTTTGCGATACACTTTTCTTAATTCTTGATGAGAAGTTTTTACAATTTTAAAATACAGTTTATTGATGTTTGTTGAACTAATCAAAGCACGAAAAGGCTTTTGCGGCTCATCTACTTCTTCCACTGTGAGGTTAAACGATTTTGTTTCGATTTGGTAAATTAAATTTTGACATTGCTTAGCGCCATATGAATTTGGCATTTTTTTAATGGTTTCCGCGCAAAGTTCTTTGGCTTGTTTTTTATACCATTTGTAACTATCACCTACTAAAGGATTGTATTCGCTAGCTTTGGTATTATACCAAGATGCAAGTCTATAGTCAACTTCGGCTGAGCGTGGATGCGTGCTGTAGGTTTGTTGTAATTGTTTTAATGTACTAAAATATAAAGTATCCTTTTTAGGATGCTGCGTTAGTCCATGAATATAATCCAAACGATAAAGATCAACGTCAATTAAAGCGTCGGGATCTTTATCATTCGTATGAAAACTGATCAGATCTTGAATGATCTGTAATGCAAAATATTTTGTTTCTAAACTATCTGATGGATTTACCAATTTCAAATTTGTGAATTCACTAGCCGGCGCTAAAAATCCTGCATCATTAATATTAAAGCGTGCTGCAGGCCTTTGCACATCAGGCTCTGTATTTGCCATAAACACCAAGGCGCGATTCGCCAAAAAATCGTATAACGTTGGTCGCCATTCGCGACATTCTTGGGTGCCTTTGTCGATCACGTCGTCAAAAACATCTACGCGAGTTGCCTTTAAACTATCGGTATTGGTTAAACTCTCTTTATAATTTTTAATAACGGCGTAAGTAATTGTTTTAAGATCCCAAGTAGAAACATCCTCATTTTTAAACCCAACAGTTTGCGTGCGGTTATAGAATTTCCATCGGTTATTATTAAAATATTGCCAATACGCATCGGCCAGCAAACTTTGCAACACAGGTTTTACCGGAAATTTTGCGTTTTGAACTTCAACTTGCAATTCGTTTATGTTTTTTTCGAGCGAAAATTCTTCTTTGTTCTGTTTGTACTTCATGCGATTAATCACAGCCTTTACTAACTGAGGCGCATTATTATCGGTTTTTGCTTTTTCATAAATGGCTTCTACTATCTTTAAAGCGCTTTCTGTGAGGCCTTTCCTATCACAACTATCCACACGTTTCCATAATTTCTCATAAGAATCATTTTTACCGTAACTTATTGATTTCATGGTATTATAAGGAGTAAAAAATAATGGAAGTGTAAACACTACCCCTCCTAAAAACAACAGAATAATGCTTAAAACCGACTTCCTTTTCATAAAAAATGCTTTATATAAAGATGCGAAAAAAATGGTATTCCATACTTTATTTAATTTTTTAAAACGGATAAATAATGCGACCTTAATGCCCCCTAACACGTTAGTAATCAAACATAATCAATAAATAATGGAAGCATTCTTAGAAATATTAAAGATCATTTTACCGGCTGTAATGGTATTTGTGGCAACATACATTATTTTAAGAAGTATGTTAGAGAACGATCAAAAAAAACGGGAATACGAAATCCGCAAAAAAAACAACGATGCCGTATTGCCCTTAAAAATTCAGGCATTTGAGCGTTTGGTAATTTACTTAGAAAGAATTAATCCGAATACTTTGGTTGTTCGCGTTAATAAGAACGGGATGAACGCTTACCAGTTACAACTGGAACTAATCAAAACTATTAAATCAGAATATGAGCATAATTTATCGCAGCAGATATATATAAGTTATGGTTCATGGGAATTAGTAAAAACTGCCAAAGAAGAATTAATTAAACTCATAAATATTTCGGCAACAAAAGTACATCATGAGGCGCCAAGCAATGAATTAGCCATGATGATATTGAACATTGCCGGCAGTTTGGAAAAAAAACTACCCAATGATGTAGCCCTTGAATACATTAAAAAAGAGGCTTCGAGTATTTTATAAAAATGGAAAAATTGTTCTCAGAATTTAGTGGCCTTAGCGAACAGCAATGGAAAGACCAGATCATTAAAGATCTGAAGGGCGCGGAATACGCTTCTCTTACTTGGCATACAAACAATGGTTTTGATGTAAAACCGTTTTATACAGGAGAAAATACCGAAGATCGTAAACCGCTTTTTGAATTTAGTGATTGGGATATTTGCGAGCCCATTGATGTGCTCGACGTGAAATTTGCAAATCACCAAGCATTACAGGCATTAAAAAAAGGTGCTTCGGGTTTAGTATTTAATATCCATAAAAAAATAGATACAAAAACGCTTTTAAAGGATATTTCTCTTTATCACATTTATTCGCAATTCAATATCAGCAATGATGCGCTGCATGTGCTTACAGATCTTAAATCTATTTACGGTAAACCAAATTCGTACGATGGAAAACTGAAATGTTTTGTAAATATTGATCCAATTCATTTATTTGCATTGTATGGAGAGTGGCATGATTCACAAGAAAAAGATCTTTCAGCACTAAAACAATTAGTTCATATTCCAATAAATGCTTCTTTATATCAAGAAGCGGGATGTGCGCAAGTAAATGAATTGGCTTTTACATTAGCGCATTGCAACGAGTACTTTAATTATTTAAATGATACCAATTCGCTTAACAAACCCATCCATATAAGCGTATCGGTTGGCGGAGATTTTTTTACAGAGATCGCTAAGCTTCGTGCATTAAGACAACTTGTTGCTCTTTTGCAAGATGCATATGGATGTAAGAACGAACTTCATATTCATGCGCAAACTTCAATGCTAAATAAAAGCGAGAAAGACGCCTACACCAATTTATTAAGAAGTACAACCGAAGCCATGAGTGCGGTAATTGGCGGAACAAATAGTTTAAGCATTTCCGGTTACGATCAATTATTTAATCAAGCAAACGAGTTTAGTTCGCGAATGGCCATTAACCAACAACACATATTAAAAGATGAAAGCTATTTGAATAAAGTGGCTGATATGGCCGCAGGAAGCTATTATATTGAACAACTTACTGATCAATTAGCACAAAACGCTTGGGAAAAATTTAAAACACTTGAGTCGAAAGGTGGTTTTATTGCTTGTATTAAAACAAAATATGTTCAAGAGACCATACATGCAGACTTTAATACTTTAAAAGAAAACTATAAGCAAAACAGATCCGTTCTTATTGGCGTAAATAAATTTCCAAATACAACAGAACGTAAAGAGGTTTTGAAAGATAAAAGTGAAAGCGATAAAGGAGTAAGAATCACACCAAAACGATTAACCGAATTTCTTTAACCGTCTTTTTTAAAGAAATTCTCCTCCCCTACTTCAATAAATCCCTGTTGAACAAAATTTAAAATTGTTAGGCTGTTGCTCCCATTCAGTTTTATCTTTTTACGATACTGATAAAACCTGCAACTGTCATTAAAAGCTCCAAAAACACCTGCTTTTGAAAGCTCTTTAATGTATTCGAAATTCTTGCCTTGCATTATGCGCATTAAACTAATTTCTTTTGGAAGTAGCTCTATACTTACTTCAAAGCCGTGCTCAACATAACAACTTCTAATAAAATTATTTCTATTAAATAAAAAAAGAATGAGGTCATTGCCACACATGTTCTTAAATTTCATTACGCCTTTATAAACAGTGTCTTTTCGGGCCCCGCCAAAATAATCTGCGTAAGGAGTATCACCGGTAGTTACACGTTTTCTTTCTTTTTCAACTGGTAACTTGATGCGTTTTTCTTCTTTATAAGGCACTACTTTTATTTGAGGCTTATCGTTCCAAACATTCAACACCAAAAGTATAAGTAATACTGCTAGCGGCGTTGCAATAATAATATTCTTGAATTCGTTATTAGATCTTTTTAATTCTACCGTTTCGGTTTTTTGCTGAGTTTGCTCATATTGTTTTTTATAGTGCTCTTGGTAGTATTGTCGGCGCTTCAATTCGGCTTCACTCACATCATAATTCTTTGTTTGTTTATCCTTATCAGTATTTAAATTTTTGTGGGCGTTATTCAAGTAACTTTTAAGACGAAGGTCGTACTGGGATTTCTTATAATTATCGCATAAAATTTCGTAAGCCTTTACAACAGTTTTAAAATGTTCCTGACCAGAAGGATTAATATCCGGGTGATACATTTTTGCTAAACGACGAAAAGCATTTTTTACCTCTGCCGCAGAAGCGAAATTTGATAGGCCTAATATGTGATAATAGTTTGTCAGAAAATTTAAATTACTTCTTTTCTCAAAGGTAAGGCTAATTTTTTACGGTTTACATTAAAAACCTATGCCCAAATTAAGCGCTAAATGTTGCGAATTAAGATATACCGACGATGCCGAATAGTTTGTTTTAAAGTAATAGGGTGAAAAACCATATCGGTAAGAAAGTTCAAGAAATATAGTAATAGAACTTGAGCGCGTGCGGTGATTTTGTACACCGAAATTGATGCCTGCAAATGCATTAAATCTTTCTTGCAATATTGGGTTCCTAAATTTTAAGTGCACAAATTCATCTTTTAGTTGAACACCATCTTGATCAACTTTTAAATTCGTATTCATGATATATCTTAAATGATAGCCAACCGAAATGTAAGGAGTGAATAAACTATTTGTGGTGCTGTTGAATGTTACCTTAGCTTGTATGGGTAAATTTAATTCGCCAATGTTCATGCGATAATTGTATCCCATACTTCCATCATATAATTGCAAAGTATCCTGACTAAAATAGTACGAACGGTAACTTACGCCATGAAGCAAATATTCTAAACCGATTGAAAGAAAAGCACGATTTGAACGATCCATGCTTTTTTCGCGCTTAAGAAACGCAGAGAAACTCATTCTTGCTTTTTCATTAACCGCGTGATAACTGTTCAATTTGTAAAACCCAACCACTGGAGCAATTCCAAAACGCGTATACGCATCGCGAGAATTATGGCTTTGCCCAAACATCAGAGTGGTATTAAACACAATTATACCTATAAAAGCATACCAAATATGTGTTTTATTTTGCATTTGATTCTCTGATCACATTTGTGGCGCTAGCCTGAACGTTTGGCATAATGATCACATCATTTATATTTACATGCGCCGGGCGTGTAGATACCCAATAAATTGTTTCTGCAATATCTTCCGGCTTCAAAGGCTGCATGCCATTGTATACAATTTTCGCTTTTTCTTCATCTCCATCAAAGCGTACAATACTAAATTCTGTTTCTACCATTCCCGGATTAACAGCAGTTACTTTAATGTTATGAGGAAGCAAATCAATTCGCATGCCTTTATTTAAAGCATCTACCGCGTGCTTTGTTGCACAATACACATTTCCATTTGCATAAACTTCTTTTCCTGCAATAGAACCAATATTAACTATATGTCCTTTTTTTCGCTCTATCATTCCCCTACTCACCTCGCGCGTCATGTACAAAAGTCCTTTTATATTTGTGTCTATCATTCGCTCCCAATGCGAAAGATCACCGTTTTGTATAGCAGATAAGCCTGCAGCTAAACCTGCGTTGTTCACTAAAATATCAATATTCTTAAATTCGGTCGGTATTGTTTTGATGGCATTTTCCACTTCCACAAAATTGCGCACATCAAAACACAGCGTAAGTACTTTTACTTTATAATTAGTTTGTAATTCTTTAGATACACTTTCTAAGCGATCTTTTCTGCGACCAGTAATGATCAGATCATACCCGTTTTTTGCGAAAAGTTGGGCCGTGCTTTTGCCAATGCCCGAAGTAGCTCCTGTAACCAATACTAACATAGATCAATTTTTATTTTCAGTGTTGAGTTTACTATTTCTATATCCATATAATAAATAAACCGCCAATCCTATTAATAACCAAATAAAGAACATCACCCAATTTTTCCAGCCCATTCCTGTAAGTAAATAACAACACGAAAGAACTCCCAAAACAGGGATCAATGAATAGTTACGTATAAAAGAAAATACAGCAACAACGGCCCATACAAAAAAGAAAATTACCATAGGATAATTGAAAGAAGTTGCTTTCGCTTCTTCGCTTACAATGTAAAATATTTCTGATGCTTTCATAAAAACAATAACCATACCCACAATGGTGATCAAAGGCACTATCCATTTTGAATTTACGTAAGGCATCCTAAATTTTCCTTTTACTTTGGCATCCGTATTGCGAGGAAGCGTTAGTACACCTCCACAAACCAGCACAAATGCAAAAAGAGTTCCAATGCTTGTAAAATCTAAAACAAAATTCTCATCCGTAAAAAAAATAGGTATACCAACCACCAAGCCAGTAATGATGGTAGAGAAACCGGGTGTTTTAAAACGAGGATGAATAGAAGCAAATCGTTTTGGCAACAAACCATCTCTACTCATGCTCATCCATATGCGCGGTTGTCCCATTTGAAAAACCAACATCACGCTTGTCATAGCAACTACGGCTGCAATGGATACAATGAATAACATCCATTTTATTCCTTTCGATTTAAAGATCTCTGCTAAAGGATCGCTCACTCCTAAAGTTGTATACGATACCATTCCGGTGAGTACCAATGCCAAGATGATATAAATAACCGTACATATTATTAAAGAATATATCATTCCTCGTGGAAGATCCCGTGTGGGATTCTTGCTTTCTTCCGCTAAAGTAGACACTGCATCAAAACCAATATAAGCAAAAAAAACTGCTGATACGCCTGCCATTACACCTGTAAATCCATTTGGCATAAAAGGTTCCCAATTAGCAATATCTACATGAAATATTCCCACTGTAATCACTAGCACAATGATCACTAGTTTTACAATCACCATTAAATTACTTATGTTTCTAGATTCCTTTGTTCCAATAAATACCAAGGCAGTGATCAGTATATTAATGATCACTGCAGGAAGATCAAAAATAATTCGCAAGCCTCCTAATTGCGGCGCACTGGTCCATGCATTATAGCCTTCACCTGCTGTATTACTTAAAAAAGCTGAATGAGCCGCTGTATAATTTATGGTGAGATATTCAGGTAAGCCGGGGATAAGATTCGTAAAATAACCACTCCAAGAAAATGCTATATAAATATTGCCGATTGAATACTCCATTAGCAAAGCCCAACCAATGATCCAAGCAAACAACTCACCAAAAGAAACATAAGCGTAAGTATAGGCACTTCCCGAAACCGGCACTCTTGATGCAAACTCTGCATAACACATAGCAGTAAAACCACAAGCTATTGCGCAGATCACATACAAAATCAATACTGCGGGGCCCGCGGCATGACAAGCCTGACCAATAGCACTAAAAGTACCACCTCCAATAATTGCTGCAACACCAAAAAAAGTTAGGTCACGCACAGTTAATACTTTGTTTAAATGTCCTCCATGTCCGTCACCTTCATCGGAACTTACAGTATTAGGATCTTTTTTACGGAATAAATTCATAATGTACGTAGGATAAATATCTGAATTTTTATTGACACTTTTACTTATTTATGCTTAAGAGCTTCACGATAGCTCAAACCAGAGAGCTTATGCTTATTTTTTTCAACAAAATAATAAGCTTTCATGCGGTTAGTTTTGGCGTATTGCCTTAGTGCCCAGCCAATAGCTTTTCTGATAAAAAACTCCTCGCGATGCATATGATGTTCGCAAACCTTGCAAAGAAATTCTGTATCCGTGTGTTCTTTATATAAGACCTGATGAATGATGGCAACTCGATTAAGCCACATATTTTTATGTTTTGAAAATCGCTCCATTTCCTTTTTCATTTTAGGGTAATTCAAAACTAAAGGCGCAATAGCATACGAACTTATTACATCCACACTATCCCACCACGAATTGGTAATGATCATTTTTTCGAGTGTTTTAAAACTAGCCGGCGTTATCAGTTTTTTGTTCTTTTCAAACAGATCTATAGCTACATAATGAAATTCTCTTTCGCTATTTTCCCAAAGTAAAGTTACAGTTTCCAGAATCCACTGTTCGGTAATGAAAGGTTTCAATTCATGAAAAAGCGGTTTACATAAAGCCGCCCGTTGTGGTTTTTTGAGACCTATAAATGAAAACTGACCCAATACATATTTCTCCATTGCTCTTGCGTTTTGAGCATTGGAATTTTTAAGTAATGTTTCACTAACTTTTTTTACGAATTCCTTGGGCTTCATAATGATTTACGCAATATAGAACAGATAAAACAATAAACGGTGAAATGATGCAACGGTATCTTACAATAGCCCCCAAATTTGGCGTTGAGATTCCGAAAAGTACAAGCAGAAAGACAGATGACAGAATCAAAAAGAAAAGAATATTCTTCTCGCGAACAAAAAATAATCCAACTATTGAAAGTAGCAAACATAGCGTTAAAAACAACCCTTCCAACGAAACAACAACATTCATTAAATTTCCAAAGTTGTAAGGAAATCCCAGCGCTTTAAAAATACTGTAAAAAATAGTTCCAACAGCATCAATATTTGTTTGGATATTTGAAATTGGATAGCCCGATTGGCCAGGAACAATCTCATAGATCAACGTATAATTTGTTAAGGTATCCGAATTTAAAGCGCAATAAAGCGTGTCCTTTTGATGCGAATCTTCCCAATAATAATACGGCACGCCTGTTTTTATCTTAAACTCCTTCTCATTTGTTTTATTCACAAGATCTTTATTATAAGCTAAGCGCACAAATCTTGAACTGCTCTTTAAAAAAATACCGCCTCTCGCCACATCATAAAATTCTGCTTGTTTTTTATTAATAAATGAAGGCATAGACATCTCCTTAAATATCAAAAATGAAAAGTTAACAGCAACGATAATTAACATAACAGATCCTAAATACCAAATAGTTTTACGCTTACGAACTTCAACCTCAACCATTTTAAATAAAATATACAAAATAAAAATAGTGAATGTTATTTGCGGTTTCAAATAGTAAATAATGAAGAGGATAAGAAGGAGATACCCAAGCTTTCTTACAAGAAAATGTTTTTGTTCGAATAAACGGTCAGTAAGAAATAAAATAAGTCCAACATTCAACAATACAAGCGGCTCCTTTAATAATGCTCCGCTAAATAACCAAAGATTTGGAAGAAAAATAAATACGCCCAACAACCAGATCTCTTTTGAAATGAAATATTGTTTTAGCACGCGATAAATAAGAGCAGTGCCTATGTACCCTAGCAAACAAGAAACTAATGCATGAACATAATACGAATTAAAAGAGATAAAATGAATGAGCGAATGAATGCGAAGCAAACTTCGGTTATCGTTAAAAAATAAGCGCCATGAAATACCCTCATCCCAATTATTTGTTCGCGAAATGAACTTCGTGAATAATTCGGTGTTCTCGGCATCGTTATTAAAACCCAACAGGAGTTTTATGTATTCAAAAGGACTATCATAAAATATATCGTTAATGATCTTCGAATCTCGTAAAAAATTACCGGCATCGTAATTCTCAATACCGCCATACTGTAGTTTGTAGATATAGTAAAAAGTAGGAATTGCTAAGCATTTGAATATAAAAAAGAGCGTGAATTGCCCCTGTGAAATTGTTTTATCACAAAAAACACCAAACAAGCCATTCTTATAAATAAAGAACAGCGTAATTAAAAGATATATTGCAGCAATTATCAATTACAGATTATTTACAACAACCAAGTACTTGTTCGTTTGGTCAAAACAAAAACGGGTTATTTTTTTTATTCCAAATAACGAAAGATCATAAAGCACACTCCATTTTTGTTGCAAGAGATCGTATTTTAATATGGTGGCTTGATGTGAAACCAACAATCCATGAATAGGATGCCATATCATATCTTCATTAACTGAATTAATACTGGCATATAAATTTGCTTTTTGCAAACGGACGTCATATAAAAAAAAGCGAGTTGATGAACTATCCTTAACACCAAACATAAATGTATATCTGTTCACGGCTTTAAATGTTCGACAAGGATGCTCTCCTAAAAAGCCACCTTCGTTTTTTTTTGCTGAATAACACCTCAACGAGTGTGGGTTGGTTAATTTATAATACAAAACCGTATCTGTATTTATAAAATGATAATATCCGACCGAATCAAATTTTGAAAACGGAGAATTTATTACAGTAAATGTTTTTAGATCCAATAACTGAATCACCTGCGAACTATCTTGCAAAACTGCTACAACCGACATACTATTTCCAAACGGTGTTTCGTTGGGGGAATATTCACTTTCTTTAGTTTTAGTTAGTTGCGTTATTTTTTTACTCTTCACCGCACACGCATAAACATCTGCTTGCTTATCTTGGTGAATAGAGGTGAAGTAAATAAGTTTACCGTTCTTTGAAAATGATGGTTGGTTATCGTATCCTGGTCGGTTAGTAATATTAACGATTGTTTTTATTTTTCCCGGAAATTTTGTATCCAATTCCGCCAACCAAAGATCTGTTTCGGGCATTTGCGCCTTTAACGAAACTTGGATCAAACAAAAAAGAAATATGATAAACGAATACCTCAACTCTTTTGCTCTTTTAAAAAGAAACGCGTAAGTAAATTAAAAATTAGCCAGCCAATTAAAATTCCCCAAACTGCTCCAACCATTACATCGCTTGGGTAATGCACTCCCAGATAAATGCGACTATAAATGATAAACGAAGGCAAAAGATAAAATGCATATCTGTATTTGTTTGACATAAATGTTTTAGCAGCTAAAAATAATAAGGTAACAACGGCAAATGAATTGGCAGCATGACTCGAAAAAAAACCGAACTGTCCTCCGTGATAATCATTTACTGTATGAACTTGCGCCATGATCTCCAAATTATGTGATGGCCTGTAACGCTGAACTTTATGTTTTACAATGTTAGTTGAAAGATCGGCAGTGGCGACACAAAATCCAATTCCTAAAACCATGGTAAGCGCTCTTCTAGGAGAAGCTTTTTTAAAATGCCAAAACAAAAAAAGAATGATAAAAGGGTAAATGAAGAAATCGTGGCTTACCACCCACATGATGACATCCATAAATTGAGAATGGGAAGAGTTTATTTTTAAAAAAAGTGCTCTATCGTAGTATTTAAAGAATTCGATCACTTTTTAAAATTACTGAATAATTCCGTTTACATTTTATTATCAAGCAATGGTTTATAAGCTTTTTGTAAAAATTAAGCCATTAAACCAACATTTGCCTACTTTTGAACGTATATAATATTAAGTCACATGTCGTCAGAAAAGATAGAATCATCAAAAGCCCCCGAACCTGTTGGTTTATACCCTCACGCCCGCAAGGTAGGAAACTTGTTGTTTTTAAGTGGGGTTGGTCCTCGAGAAAAAGGAAGTAAAAAAATTCCGGGGGTAGACCTCGATGAAAACGGCAACATCATTAGTTATGATATAGCTAAACAATGCCACAGTGTTTTTCAAAATATAAAATATATTTTAGAAGATGCAGGTAGTAGTTGGGATAAAATAGTTGACGTAACGGTTTTTTTAACCAACATGAAAGACGATTTTCCAATCTATAATAAAATTTGGGCTGAATATTTTAAGGAAAATCCTCCCTGTCGCACCACGCTTGAAATAAATAAATTACCAACTCCAATTGCTATTGAATTAAAAGTAATGGCTACTGTTTAAAAATAAACTTATGAAGAAAACCCTACTCACTATTTTTACTTTTGTTAGCATTTGTTTCAATGCGCAAAGTTTTGTTCAGCTAAGCACTTCATATCCAACTTGTTTTGGTGTGTGCGATGGCAGTGTTGTTTTTAGTACAACTACAACACCAGGGCCATTCACGGCGGTAATAACCAATTCATCATCGTGCCCAAACACTACGGTTCAAAGCTCGGTAGGGAACACTATCACCATTAACGGTTTGTGCACTTGCGTTTCTGATTATACCGTTAGCTTTTACAATAGCAGTATGGTTTTGGTTGGATTTGAATTATTGCAAGTTCCTATCACCGCAACATCTGCATTAGTGATGCAAACACCTACCACTAATCCTGCAGTTTGCTCAAGCTGTTGTGATGGTAGCGTTTATGTAAGTTTTAGCGGAGGTTACGTTCCTCCTCCAAATAGTGCCACTGTTACTTTAGATGGGAATAATGTTGGGGCAAATTATTTTCCAATTCCAACAGTGTGTGTTGGGCAACATACAGTTTGCGTTACTGATCTTGCAAATTGTAAAGTGTGTAATAGTTTTTCAATGACCTTTGTTCCAAATGTTAGCACAAGCGAACTGAATTCCAACATCAAGTTTTCTCTTTTTCCAAATCCAGCCAATGATAAAATAGATCTTGTGTCTACAGGAAACTATTTTCTGGAAGAGATAAGATTCCTTGATATAAATGGAAAGCTTAGTTATTCGCAAAAAATACTTTCGCCAACAAGTCAAAAGCTTGAGATCAACATCGGCACCCTTTCCAAAGGAGTTTATATTGCTGAAATTATAACGCCAATAGGTATTGTAAGGCAAAAACTAATAAAACTTGAGTGATCGGCTTAATCAAGCAAACTACCTGTTTCTTTACCATTATTTTGTTGATTTTATAGGTTTTAGGCCAAGAATTCACTTTTTTAGGGGGATTAACTCACTTTTTTAGAAGAAATTGAACAAATAACCCATCATATTTGAATCTTGGTTTTCCAATTAACATGCGTTTGTCGGTAAAACTTTGACCTTAGTGGGCTATTTTTTTTATTCTATGCCTTTTTTCCGTAAATTAGACCCAAAATCCTGTCATGTTACTAAAAGAAAATAGCTCAATTTTAATACCTATTGATTTCTCAAAACAGTCGTTAGTTGCTATCAGGCATTCCTTTAACATTGCAAAATTAACAAAGTCAAAAATCATCATCATGCATGTTCACAAGCCCGGTGCTTCTAACCAGGCAAGTGAACTTGAAAGTCTTAGGCAAGAGATCATAAAAGAGAGTGGGTTAGTTGTGGAAACCCTTAATTTTGAAGGGGATATTTATGATACAACTGACAAAAAAGCAGAAGAGTTACAATGTATGCTTATTGTGGTTGGTTTAGATACGCATGTTCGCTTCAGAAGTTTTATGGGAAGCAATCAGGCTAGTAAATTCATTAAAAAATCACCTTGTCCTGTTATTACAATCCGCTCTACAACAGGGCGTATGGAATGTAAAAATATCATTTTACCATTTGACCTTAGTCCGGAAAGTCGCGAAAAAGTTGGTATTGCCGTTCAATTAGCAAATTATTATAAAGCCGATCTTCGTATCGTATCGGTGTTTCCACCAAGCGATCATAAATACGAGAACAAACTACTTCCTTATCTTCAGCAGGTAAAAAAATTCATCAAGGAAAAAGGAGTTAATTGTACAAACAAATCTATCCCGGCAAACGATGTAGCTGAAGCTATTATTGATTATGCTAATAAGAACGATTGTGATCTTATCATACAAATGAATAAGAAAGATAAAAGTTTGGGTGAAATGTTTGGCGGCACTATGTCAGAAAAAATGGTTGACATTAGTAATGTTCCTATTTTAACTATTAACCCGATGAAAAGGGAGAGTTACAGTACGGGTATTCACTAAAAGTTCTTAGTTTACCCCTCCAAAATTATTCAATAACATTGCTTTGCCCCACTTTTCTTTGCCATACTGTTTGGCAAGCTGTTCTCTGAATTCAGTTGTTTTTACCGGTTTCTTTTTTGTTTTTGGCAATTGAAATACTTCCGGTTTAGGCAGTATCACTTCCACTTTTTTTGCGAAATAAATAGTTCCTCCATCTTCGGAAGCAAGACCTAATATTAAACCGGGTAAGCCATTAAAACTTTCGGGACCAAAACCCGGAACAATTTCATCGGCATACCACGCATAAACTCTGCTGCTATCATTTTCAACCCAAATGGCTTTGCGACAATTAAATCCCGCAATTATTCTTTGTCCGTCGGTGATCTTCCATTTTCGTTTTGATAAGGAATCTTTGAGCATGAATTCTTCACCCCATATTTTTTTGAAAGTTACTTTCGAATCAGTTACTTTATTTTGATAGGTAGTGTTAAGCGAAGTGGCCCACTCAAAATTATCTCGATACTCACTTTCAACCGGTTTAAAACACGAAACGGAATCTGTGAATGTTAATTCAAACTCATCTATTTTTACTTTATCCCCTTCCTTCACCCATTCCTTTACATCTTCCCAGTGCTTAAGGCGTTTGTATAAATTTGTTTTACGCTCATAGGTTACTTTACCATAGGTTATTTGTGCGCCCGCAAATGCAACGAACACTATAAGAAAAACAAAACTATATAATTTTCTAATCATTCTCTCCTTCATCTTTTGTTTTTTGGCTATTGAATTTATAAGTAAGATTCAATAAGAAATACCGCGTAATGATCTTTGTTCTGGAATCGGTGATGATGTTATTATATACTTGTCTGTTAGCAACAATGTTTTGGTTCAATATGTCGAATGCCTTTATGGCAATAATGAAATTTTCAAGTTTACCAAAATGTTTAGAGATGGATCCATTTACAATAAAGTAATTGATATTGTATCCATTTGCACGCTTACTCTTTATATTATATTCGGCATCCGATTCAATAAAAAATTTCTTCTTCAATTCAATACGCACGCTTCCATTGTATATTTGTGACGTATATGGTCTATTATTCTCATTATTGATTGTGGAAAAAGGAATGTTGTACTCATATCTTCCGCCAATATTAAAATAAAATTTCTCTAGATCAATCGTAATATCAGTGCCTCCGTTAATATTTGAATTCCGCGTGGTATTCACTACATTATTAATGACATTATTGTTGCTAAAGAAATTTGAATTCCCATTAACACTAAATATCAATTGGCGTTTTAATGTTGGCCAGTTAGCACCTATCCATGCAGCGCCGTTATAACTCCCATTCATATTGGTGGCGGTAGAAATAGACCGGCCTATAGAATCGTAAACTAAACTACTAGAGAATGCGTTTTGTGTGATATTATAATTACCACCTATCCACATATATTTACCCGAAACAGGTTTATATGAATTAAAATTGAGATTAAATTGATGTTGAAAGGTTGGTACTAGATTTGGATTACCAAGGGTAATGAAATTTTGATTGGTATTGTTTCTTAAAGGTTGAAGTTGATTTATACTCGGTTGTTGCGAATTTGTATTATAGGTAAAATACAAGCGAGTATTCTGACTAAAATTATAATTATAATTCAAAAACGGTAAAATATTATTTACCGAAAGCTTTAAAATACTATCATTATAATTATTTGTGTTGGATAGACTAACCTGACGTGCTCTTGTGCCAATAACTAAACGATATTTTTTGATCTCATAAATAAGCCTCAACTTTGCCTGGTTAACCATTTTTGAATTACTAAAGTCATTAGAAAAAACTGAATCGAGTAATGAATAATCGTTATTCGTTTTATTTAATGAGAGCTTAGATTGATTGTTGTCATTGTAAGTAAACTCATACGTTGCCTCACCTTTTATTTTTTTCGTAAAGGGCTCAAAGAAACTCACACTTGCTTGATGGGTTATATTGTTTGAATTGGTTTGCTTTTTTTGATCAATATCGTTAAGACCTGAAATGGTATCGGTGTAAAATGAATTCACTGTGCTCAGCTGGCCATTTCCTTCATTAGCGCCGTTACTAATATAATAATACAGATTCAAAAAGCGATCTTTCTTTTTAAAATTCCGCGTTACTCTTATTCCCGAACTTATATCGTAGTTTGAAGAGTTGGTTGTATTGGTGTTTTTTGTTTCTCGCGAAACCACTCCTTGCGTTGTAGCAAAATTATTCTCGGTATAATATTCTGCACTACTTATATTATAATTCAATTTAGGCGTTATAATGAGTTTTGTAAGCGAATCCAAGTCGTGCTCAAGATTTATATTGAACACATGCCCTTGCCTTTTATCAATATTTTTACTGTAATTATTAGTTGTATAGCTTGTGTCGGCTAAAAAATATTGGCTAAACTGCTCGCTTTCGGTAACCATTAAATTATTTTTATAAGAATAATTTGAATTGATCTTTGTTTTTTTACTCAATCGATCGCTATAATAAATACCTGCATTTAAAGTTTGCGGAATCCCTTGTGCTTGATCGTTGCTATTGGTCCAATTATTATTTTCTTCATCATAATTCCAATCGCGTTCGTTTTCTAAACCATATTTGTCAATATCACTCCATCCAAAACCTGTTTTGGGCGTATTAGATCCCAAAGCAAATACCGAGATCTTTTGTTTGTTTCGGAATTTATTTATCAATAGATCTCCTTCGTAGAATGGTTTTTGATCCTTTTGAAGATCAGACCCTCCTGCTCCGGAGATCTTTCCAAAATATCCCTTCTTGGCATCATCTTTCAATTTCAAATTCATCACCTTAATAGTTTCATCGCTGGTATTATCCGCACTTGCGTTCTCGTCTTTTTTCTCGTAAACCTGAACCGATTCAACGCTATTGGCAGCTAAATTTTTAGTGGCCATAGTTGGGTCGTTGCCAAAAAATTCATCTCCATCTACTAAAACTTTGCTCACCTCTTTGCCTTGCGATGTTATTTTTCCGTTAGCATCTACCTTAACTCCGGGCAACCTTCGTAAAAGATCTTCAACCGTAGCATTTGCTTTTACTTTGAAGCTATCGGCTGTATATATCAATGTATCTCCCTTATAATACACAGGATCTTTATAGGCAAAAATGGTTACCTCATCCAAGTCAACACTTTTGGGAGGCATTATTATTTTATCGAAATTAAACTCAAAGCTTTTATTTGTGCCGATCACGTACATGATCTTATCTCCAAATTTTTTGAAAGAGATAACCACTTTGTAAGTATCAATTGGAAGTTCCTTTATTTCAAAAAAACCTTGTTCATTGCTTCTTGAAAAATCAATAAGGGTTGAATCGGAGAGTTTGGTGGCAATGATAACTGCGTTTTGTAAGGGCTTTTTTGATACTGTATCCAGAATTGTACCTCGTATAGATAATTTTTGAGCCTTTGATAAATAACCAAATAGCAGCAAAACAAGTAAAATGGTTTTTATCCTCATTAACGGCACAATAATACAAAACCCCTCTAATGGTTACAGTTAAAATACGCAAAAATACACAGAAGGTGAACTTTGGGGATAATTCGTACCTTTGCAACTTAAGACTTCGTAGCTCAACTGGATAGAGTGTCGGTTTCCGGAACCGAAGGTTGCGGGTTCGACTCCCGCCGAGGTCACTTCTAAACAATTATACACGAAATAATTTCATTACAATCTAACTCATTAGGTGTAGTTTTACCTGAAACACTTAAGGAGTTTAGCTCCCTTTAGATTTTTTTAAATGTTAATTGCAAGCTCGTTAAGCTCTGTAGTCATATCAAACCATCTTATATTCGATTATTAAGGGCAAACTTTATATAGACGGAATATTAGAGCATACTAAAATTTTGTATCTCACCCTTAAGTTACCTACTTTTACTCGTTAATGTTTTAATGAGAAAATATCTCTTCATATCTCTTTTGCTTTTGTTTGGCCTTATTGCTCACGCACAAAACTTGGCTTTTTCGGGAACCATTTACGGTTTTTTTGGTGAGAAGGTAATGCTTCTAAAAAAAGCAAGTAAGAACTTGGGTTTTGAAGGCCCCGTAAGTGGTGTTGAGATAAATGTGAAAGGCATTGATACTGATATTATAATTTATTCCGACCTAACAGGCGCTTATACATTTTCACTTCCTAAATCAGGCGAATATATTGTTAGTGTTTCCAAAGAAGACTATTCAACAATAAGCTTAAAAATAAATTATCAAGATGCAGGCGCGAAGACGCTCTTCTCGCTCATCTCTTTTGTTATCAGAAAAGATGATAAATCTGTCAATGATTTTGGAACGCTTTCGATCAGTGATAATGGCGCGCTTTTTTTTAGCGCTCCTGCATCGAGCAAAAAAAATGAGAATCAAGACGTAATGCAATCCAATAAGATCTTGTTTGAAAAAGCTGTGGCGGTAAACAATAGCTCTAAACAAAATATAGTTTCGCTGCTTCATCAAAAGTATTCAGATAAAAATAAGGTAGATAAAAAAGGGCCCGATCAAGACAACGGCGGTTCAAATAAAGTATACAAAAAAGATTCCTCTGTGATAAAACACGCTAATGACCTCATGAGTTCGTTGAATAGGTCGTTAGCTGATTCTGCATCCGATCTAAAAAAACAAATAGAATTATCTAAGCAGCTTTTAAGTTCGTATAACGATCAAGATCCGCAATATCAAATGTTGCTGAATCAAATAAAAAATGCCGAATCGCAACTTGCGCTTAAAGAGAATTATTTAAGCCTTCAACAAAAAGAATTAGGGCAGGCACAAAAACTCATCATGTTCATGGTGGCCATGATAGTTATTGCGATTTTATTAATGGGTTTGATGTATTATTTCATTGCTCAAAAACGGAAGTTCAATAACACGCTTACCGAAAAAAATACACAAATCAGTAAGATCAACGATCGTTTGATAAGCAGCATCACGTATGCTTCCGTTATACAATCTAATTTATTAATGGATAAGGAACAAATAAAAATATTGTTTCCAAACTCATTTGTGTATTACAAAGCTAAAGATATTTTATCGGGAGATTTTTACTGGTTTGGCGAAACAGAAGGTGTCAAAATCATTATCTCAGCTGATTGCACAGGCCATGGTGTTCCGGGAGCTCTTTTAACTGTGTTAGGGCATGGCATTATTGAAGAATTGATAGAAAAGAATAAATTGAACTCTCCAAGCCGCATCATCAACGAGCTCAACAATCAATTGAACTTGGCTTTCTCAACACAAAACTTAACGGAGTATGGCATTGAACTTACAGTGATGTGCTTTAAAGAAGCGGATAAAAAAGCAGCCTTCGCCTCTAATGGAAGTGGTATATATAAATATTCCAATGGCGAGATCTTAAATTATTTACCGGTTATTCATCGTCCAGTAAAAAACGATCTGCGGCCAAAATATGAAGATGTGATCATTGATTATAAAACCAACGATTGTTTTTATTTAATGAGCGATGGATATTGCGATCAATTTAAAGGCGAGAGTTTGAAACCCGAAAAATATAATTTGCGTAGATTTGAAGCTTTACTGGGCAGGGTGTCGGCAAAGCCTGAACTTACTTTAGCTGATAAAGAATTAAATGAAGAGTTTGAGAACTGGAAAGGCAGTAAAGAACAAACCGACGATGTTCTGGTGGTTGGAATTAGAGTGTAACTACTTCTTCAATGGAGAAATCAACACCATCTAAAATTGACCTCATTTCTTCTCCCTTCATTTTAATTAACTGGTCGCCATTTGAATACTTCCAAATTACTTTTAATTCAGGGTCATTTTTAAAAGTTGAACTTATCAACTTCAAAACTTGTTTGTTCGACATGGAATTCATGTAGTCTAAATGAAACACCAATTTATTTTTTTTGGCACCCGTACATACTAGATCTATCTGTTGTAACAAAGGCAAATAAAAATCTAAGGTATTTTCGGGCATAGAAACCCCGGCAATTGTGATCACATTTGAACTCCCCTCCATTTCATGTTTTACCATAGGAGTATCCTCTTGAGCTTCTATGTATAAGGTTTCGCTACTCATTATTTATTTTAATGCTAAAAAGCAATCCTACATGGTCGTTACTCTCATTACAAACAGTAACATTCATCTTGTTTGGATATATCAAATTAGCCACATCTATCAATCCTAAACCGTTCGCGCTATCCAGATCGGCTAATACGTCTTTGCTTTTTTGTACCAGCTGTTCTTTGTTGGCGCCGTTTAAATTTACAACTTTTTTTTGTAACTCTTTGGCATTATCAAGATGTGTATTGTTATACGTACTTACTTCAATATGTTGGTTATTCCATTCGATAAAAATTCTTCCTCGCGCATTTTCGTTTTTAAACTGGGCATGTTTTTTTATGTTTTGCGTGAGCTCAATTAAAATATGATGTACTTTTTTATTGGTATTATCATTTTTTTCTGCTTTTTTTGAAACAAGTAGATCCAATAGTGAAGCAATAAAACTGTTAGAAAAATCGCCTCCGTAATAAAAACAACTTTCAGTACCTTTTGAAAATTGATCTAACTTGGCTTGAATATTTATCGCTTTAGAAAAATCAAAGGTAGTTTCTTCCGTTATAGCTATGGGTATAGCAAAGTACAAATTGAAAAGAGAGTATTCCTCGTCCACTTTTTTTATCTCGTATCGAATAGACTTATTAGATTTACGGGTTATTTCGATCAAACCTAAGCCGGCGCCCTTCTCAGTTGCTTCGCCCGACTCTATTTTTTTAAAATACAATTCATCCAATTCTGTTTGATCTTTTGAAACAATAACGTCGAGTTTGTCTTTTAGGCTTTGGCTATCTTTATTATGTATGAGATTTTGTGTAACAACTTGATACGAATCGCCATCAAAAAATAGTAGATAATGGTCCCATTCATTTCCTTTGTGTGCGCTATATCTTTGGATGTTTTGAATTGCTTCAACCGACAAAAACATCACCTTTCTAAGCTGGCTCTTTCTTTTAGCCAATTTCTCATTCGATTCTATAATATTAATAAGGGTTTCCGTAGAAATATCCTCATAATTTCCCTTATAATAAACTATCAGCGGTAACTGTGAAGTATCATTTATGACCTGTTCTTTAAGCTGCATATTTGTACTAATTTATTGATTTATTAGTAAGATTCAGCACAATAAATTTGAAAATTTCTACAGGCGGGGTAAGAATTGGTCACACCCCCCTTTTTTGCCTTTTAAATCTCAAGAAAGATGGCTATTCTAAAGCTAAATTGAGCAATATTATTATAAATTTATCGTTATTTGAACATGTTTAGAGCTCTCATACTGTTTGTTGTTATTTTTGTTTTTTATCCAAACGCTTATTCCCAATCGAGAATCGGTACTTGGGAAGATCATGTTGGATTGAACAGTGCTGTTTCGGTCGCAAACTTCAATGGGAAGATCTATTGCTCCAATTATTCAAGCATTTTTGCTTACGACGAAACTGATAATAGTGTTGAAAAGTTCAACAAGATCAAGGGATTGAGTGATGTAGGTATAAAATTCATTCGCAATAATCCCTATAATAATCGTTTGCTTGTTGTATACGAAAATTCAAACATGGATATTTTCCAATCAGACAATTCCATTTCTAACTACTCCGATCTTTTTAGGAAGAATTTTAGTGGGAAAAAGAATGTGAATGAAATACTATTCGATGGAAAAATGGCTTACTTATCGTGCGGATTTGGTATTGCCTTATTTGATACAGAAAAACTAGAAATAAAAGATACTTACATAATTGGGCCTAACGGAACTAATTTAGAAGTGTTACAGTTTGCAATTACCGATTCTCTTTACTACGCGGCAACACCTTTAGGATTGTATAAATGCAGCAGGAATCAATTGCCAAATAATTATCAAAACTGGAAACTTATCACAAATGGAATTCCTCCAGGTTATTATGCCAATGTACTTGTGTTTAACAATACAGTTCTTGCAGCTTATTCTCCATACAAAGAAAGTGGGATTGCAGATAAAGATACCATTTACAGCTTTACTAGTAGCAATACTTGGGTAAAATTTCAATATCACGCTTTTCCTTACATTGTAAAAAAACTTAAAAATTTAGAGAGCTCATTATTCTTTGCAGATAATTTTGGAAGTTTGTTTTTAAATACCTCTTGGCAAAACATAGCATACATTACTCAATATGATAATTTCGCAACATATCCTAGCGATGCGGTGGTTAAAGGCCCAGCTTTTTGGATTGCGGATCTTGGATATGGACTGATAAAAACCAGCGGAAGTAACCCCTTTTATAAACCTACATTCATTCAAACAAATGGAATCAACCGAAGCAATGTTTCTAATCTTGATATAAAAAATGGTAAAGTGGTTACGGCGGCCATTTTTATTGATTCGGGAGGTGGTGCCACTTATTCGCGTGAAAGTGTTAATGTAAGTGATAATGGAGACTGGAGTTATTTAGGAAAAGCAGGTCAGGTAGCTAATTCGATCATGGATCAGTGTCACGTAATGTTCGATAAAAAAGATCCTAGCCGATTGTGGGTATCAAGCTGGGTACAAGGTTTGGTAGAGTTTAAAGACAATGAAGTTATTAAAATTTATGATGGAAATAACACTGGTGGTGCCATAGAACCTATTTTGCCTAATTGGTGGAGAGTTAGCGGAAAAGATATGGATGAGCAAGGAAATCTTTGGTTTGGAGTGAGTGATGTTACAAAATATCTCAGTGTAAAAAAGACGAACGGCTCATTTCAAAATTTTTCATTTGATGGTGCCTCTCGCTTTGTTCGAAAAGTACTTTGCGATCAAAACGGCCAAGTATGGATACTTCACGAACGCGATCAGGGTTTAACGGTTGCGAAATTTAACAAGTCAACCTCAAACTATTCAATACAAACCTACAAAGTACTTAATAAAAATACTGGGGCTGGCAATCTCGGTTCTAATTCGGTTTACTCCATTGTTGAAGATCTGGACGGTAAAATATGGGTTGGCACATCATTGGGAATTCGCGTATTCAATTCGCCAAGCACTATTTTAAATGGAGGCCCAGTTGACGGTGAACCAATAAAAATTGTACAAGACGGGAACGTTGAGCTACTTTTAGATGCAGAAGTAGTAACGTGTATTGCTATTGATGCCGCAAATAATAAATGGGTAGGTACTCAAGCCGGTGGTGTTTTTTGCTTTAGCCCCGATGGACAACGTCAACTATTTCATTTTACTGCTGATAATAGCCACCTATATTCTAATGAAATCATTGATATAAAAGTTAATGGTAAAACAGGCGACGTATACATTGCATCTTCTATTGGCTTACAATCTTACAAAAACGTGATTATTGATGGAGAAGAAAATTATTCCGGAATTTATGCCTACCCTAATCCGGTTAAACCAAATTATGCAGGTAATGTTTATGTAACGGGTTTAGTAGATAATTCGGTGGTTAAAATTGCCGACGAATATGGCAACTTTGTTTGGGAAACCAAATCGCAAGGAGGAAGAATTGAGTGGCCACTAAAAACATTTGCAGGTAATAAAGTGAGCTCAGGCGTTTATATTGTTTATGCTGCTACCACCACAGCCGAACTTAAGGCGGTAACAAAAGTTTTGGTGATCAACTAATACCATGTATCTTTGGTATAGATGCAGGTGAAAGACAAAGGGCTTGTTTTGCAAAGTATAAAATATGCCGACAAAAAAAACATCATAAAATTCTTCACAAAACAACATGGCGTTGTTACATGCCTTGCGCGCATTTCAAAATCAAATTCTTCCAAATTAAAACCTTCCGCTTTAATGAACATGAATTTGGTGGAAATGGAATTCATTCACAAACAAAATAAAGAGATCCAAATTCTAACGGAAGTAAATTGCCTTCACATTTACAGTTCTATACATAAAGACATTCATAAGCTCAGTATTCTTCAATTCATCAATGAGGTGCTTACAAAAACAGTAAAAGAACATGGGCCGCAAGAAGAATTGTTTGATTTTGTTTGGTATAGCTTGGTTCAATTGGATGAAATGAACGAACACATTGCAAACTTTCATCATTATTTTTTAATTGAACTGCTCCAGCATTTTGGCTTTGAACCCATCAATAATTTTGATAGCGATAACACTTACTTTGATTGCAGAGAAGGGCGATTTTGTGGTGTTGAATTTCCAGGGCCAATAGGATTGAATGCTTACAGCTCTGAATTATTACACAAAGCCCTTTCTTCCGATCTTCTTCATTTAAAACTATCTAACGCTCAACGTACTGATCTTTTAGAAAGCATTCTAACATATTACCGAATTCACATACCGGGGTTCAACGAACTTAAATGCTTAGAGGTATTGAAGGAAGTTGCTAGTGCTTAGTCCTTGTAAATGTTCCAAAAACTAGTACGGAATCCAAAATAGATATACGGCTCCTCTAATTTATACCCCGCGTTGCTTTTTTCGCTTCGTTGAATATACCCCAATTCTAAACGCGCATTGATATTTGGAATTATCCAATACGTAAATCGAATATCGCTTTGCATTAATTGATTCTTGTCTCCTTGTGTTGTTGAATGTCCATACTCGTATGGCCTTGTAGTGTAACTTAAAAAAATATTCTGGCCCATGTTACTCTTTGTGCCCAAACTATCTTTACCAACCAAAGCAAACGTTCCTTTTACACTTACTTGAAATCTATCCTTGCGATAATTAATAATACCTAAAAACTCCCTGAAATTAGCACCTAGTGGATGAGCTAAAGGCATTCCGTAATGCGCATAGTTTTGCGATACAATACCATGCGTATAAGTATACGGCCTTACTTCATTGTATTCCAATTGCACGTTTAACCCTTTTACATTCATTGCATTGATGTAGTTAAACCCTAATTGCCAGGCTTGCTTATTGGCCCACCAACCTCTTCGTGCACGGATCTCTTTTAAAAAGAACTCATCCAGGCCAAGCTGCGCATACAATTTGAGCGTGCGTGCAATGCGCGTATTTATATTCAAACCAATGAATGAATTATCGGGCGAACCTACCGAATACTCTTGTGGACGATAAAAAATAAATGGATTCAAATAATTCACATCAAACGAACGAACTTGATTTGAATCTGTTCCGCGCCACACGACGTTCTCAAATATTCCAAAATTTAATTCCTTTAAAATATTCCAACTCAAATAATGAAAGGTTGCAAATTTGTTTTGGTACTTTGCTTTTACACCATTAGCACCGCTTACATCATTCATGAGTGTATACCAAACATTGTATTGAAAGTGCCAGAGATTTGTGTTGATCCTAAAATAAGGATACGGATTGGCATAGTCGCTTAATAATACCGAACGGTAACCATCGCCAATAAAATGTCGATCTCTTCCTAATTGAAAATTAAAGATTTTATTGTTATGAGGCGAATAAGACACATAACCATTGTAATCAAAGACCTGATAACCTTTTGTATTGTCGCCGTACACTTGTCCCAAACCAGAAATAAGTTTGTTGGTTTTTATGGCAGAATCCATGTAAAATGGTATTGTAACATTTCCTCCAAAAGCGGTGCCCGAAAATGTAAAATCATTATTTCCACTCAGCTTAATATTTGCTCCTCCGATCACATCATGCAATACTCTGTTATCAAGAACATCAAATGCAACAACTGCATCCAAAATAGGATGCACCTGAAAATTCCATTGATTTATCTTTTCAGGAGCATCGTTAAAAGTTTTACTCAAAAAGAAATTATGAATCATGTAATGCTGAAATGGAACCGCCGAATCGGCCCTTTTGGAAATAGTGCCACTTAAATATGGTTTAAAGCTCGAGTGAAATTTAAAGTCGGGCTGCGTAATATGCCAATAATCAATACTTAATTGCAGATCGGGATTGATAAAAATATTTTTGGCTAGCGGATCGTTTTGCGCTTTGAAATGCATCGCACAAATACATAAGAGTATGAATAAAGAGTTCTTAAGACACTTTTGCATGTTTTCGATTTAAAACCAAAACAAAGAATAGGAAAAGTAAAGCTATACCACCCAAAATGATCAAGCCAATGTTGGCATCCGGAATAAAAAAATCGAGTAAACTTAAACCTATAGTTACAATAGTAAAACCATAAATAATGCAAACTGTTTTTACATGGCTAAATCCTCTTTCGATCAAATGATGATGGATATGATTCCTATCTGCCACAAGTGGCGATTGTCCTTTTAAAGTACGAATGATGAACACGCGAAGAGTATCTAATAGCGGATAGATCATGGCGGCGATCACAAACATTGGCTTTGAAATATGAACCCAAAATTTATCGAGTTTTTCTACAGGGAATTCGATGAGTTTAATAGCAAGTATACACACAAATAATCCTATGATGAGTGATCCTGAGTCTCCCATAAAAATTTTCGCCGGCGAAAAATTGAACACCAAAAAGCCCATCAATGCACCAGCCAAAGAAAAAGCCAATGCTGCTAACGAATAGTTGCCGGCAAATATGAACCAGGTGCCAAACGCCCAACATGCCAACATCCCAACACCGGCAGCTAATCCATCTACACCATCAATTAAATTGAAAGCATTCACAACAACCACGTAGGTAAATAAAGAAACGAAGACACTTGCCCAATAAGGAATATCCCAAACACCAAAAACACCGTACAAACTAGTGATACGAATGTTTCCTATCAATACCAAAATAAGCGCTACCAAAATATGCGCGAATAACTTTTTTACTGCCGCCGTTCCAATGATGTCATCTTTAACACCAACAAAAAATAAAACCAAACTAGTAGCAATGATCAATTTAAACTCCTCTATGGATTTATAGATCTCGGTATACTCCATTCCATCCTCAATTTTATACCAAAGCGCAAAGGAAAACATTGTTGCAGCGTAAATTATTATACCGCCAACTGTAGGTATAGAACGTTTATGGATCTTACGGTCCTCAACCGGCACATCGGTTAAACGTTTTAAGATAGCCACACGAATAAGTGCCGGGGTTGCATAAAGTGCAACTCCAAACGACGTAAAATATACTAAGATCAGTTCTAACATTTAAAAATCGTAATACGCATTGAACAAACTCGTTTTTAGACCAAGGTAAATGAACGAGCTTGTTAAGCCGGGATTAAAGTTATAAAATTTCTGGAAACGATAGTTGTATCCTATATAAACGTTTAGATTATATGCGGGATTTATTAAATACGAAATATTGGTGTTTATAATATTTATTTGGGTGAAATTGGTGTTATTGACAGGCTTATTTTGTAAATGGTACCTGAAATTTGCCCCAAAACGTTGGTACTTGTGATCTGCAATAATAATGAGTTCATTACCCCATTGCGGTGTATAAGCCAAATTTTGATTATAGTGTGAATAAGACTGATCACTTATTGCGCCGGGATTTTTGTACGAATTCGCCTTCACAAAATTATATTCCGCCTGTAAAAACAAATTTTTCACACCTAGTGCATTAAAATAATTCAACCCAAATTGGTACCCATTTGAATTACCAATTGCGGTTGTGTCGCTCAAATTATCTGCCATTAGCTGTGCGTAAAAATTAATGCCCTTCGTTATCTTGATCTTTAAATCAGCGCCTAGGATCACATTATTGGAATCATTCAGCCCATAATATCCGGCATGCGAAAGGATCAAAGGATTCGCATACATAGCATTTACCATTGGTTTATTAACCTCATTATTTGCCCTAAAAATGATCCCTTGGAATAATGAAACATTTATCTCCTTTGTAATATTCACACTTAAATGCTGAAATGCAGCTGGTTTTTTCTGGAACAAGCGCTCGGCATTTGGAATTGGTTTTGCTGTTGCAGGAACTAAATTCATCAATACAGCATAAATATTTGTGTATTGCAATCGGCCACTGAACCATTGTTGAGTAATACGAGCATAAGGATAGTTAAATGCATTATCACTCAGTAATAATGAACGATATCCGTTGCCGATCTTATGTTTTCCGTGACCTAATTGGAAATTAAAATTCTTCCACGGACTATATGAAATGAATCCCGAAGAGAATGCATAATCAGCACCGTAGATGTTGAATGGTTTATAGCGTCCCTGTCCAGGAACAACACCTGTAGCCGTAACATATGAAGCCACATAACCCGGAAAGAGCGATTGATTCTCAACGAACATGCTTTCGGCATAAAAATCTTTTCCTACGTTTATTGATGCTATGATCCCTCGTGTGTTATTAAAACCATACGGTCGTATAGTATCTGTAAGGTCTCTTCCGTTCTGCAAACCCAATATTGGGTCTACATGGATCTTAAAATTCTCAGTTTTAGGCTCTATCGATAAAACATGTTTATAGAACGTTATGTCTAACGCAGGGTCTTCGGTGATGTATTTGAAGATCCGGTGACTATCGGCGTAGTGAGTGTATTTCCTGTCAAAGAACTGAACATAAGGCTTCACATCGCTATGAATTTGGGCATCTTTTTGAGCCAACTCTTTCTCCGTAAGCAATGAGAAAAAATAATCATTGGGTAAATTGTAAAATTGTGCTTTTGTAGGAACTGATCCAAGAAGCATGACTGCAAGAGCCAATTCAGTTTTTGCTTTAAATATTTTTCTTAGCTGTTGAAACAATTCACGATTGAGGTTGATGTCTTGATTTTATTTTGATGCGCATCTACCTTCAAATTACCACACCTTCACGCCCTTTTTATCTTTGAAATCTTTATATACTTCGCTTATCCCCTTGTCTAATTCTATTTTATGTTTCCATCCTAAAGAATGCAAGAAACTCACATCCATTAATTTTCGAGGTGTGCCATCAGGTTTAGTAAGATCATGTTTGATATCGCCGTTATACCCTACAATTTTTTTGATCATCAACGCGAGATCTTTGATTGAAAGATCTACTCCTGTTCCAATATTTACGTGTTGTTGTCCGTTATAATTTTGCATTAAGAATACGCAGGCATCTGCCATATCATCGGCGTGTAAAAATTCTCGTAAAGGGCTTCCTGTTCCCCACATTTCTACCGAAGGCGTGTTGCTTTCTTTGGCTTCATGAAATTTGCGGATGAGAGCTGGAAGCACATGAGAATTATTCAAATTATAATTATCGTTTTGCCCATACAAATTTGTTGGCATTACAGCAATAAAATCACAACCGTATTGCCTCCGATAATTCTCGCACATTTTAATACCAGTGATTTTTGCAATAGCGTATGGTTCGTTAGTGTCTTCTAAATATCCGCTCAACAAGTATTCTTCTTTCAAAGGTTGCGGTGCCATTTTTGGATAGATACATGAAGAGCCAAGAAATAATAACCTTTTTACGTTATGTAGATACGACTGATGAATGACGTTATTTTGGATCATCAAATTATCGTACAAAAATTCGGCGCGATAGGTGTTATTGGCTTGTATACCTCCAACTTTTGCCGCTGCCAAAAAAACATGATCAGGCTTTTCTTGATCAAAGAATAGGGCTACCTGTTTTTGATCTCGCAGATCAAGTTCCTGAGACGTTCTAAAAATAAAATTTTTGAATCCTCTACTTTGCAAATTTCGATGAATAGCGGAGCCCACCATTCCCCTATGCCCTGCAATGTATATTTTTGAATTGATGTCCATTAGAATTACTCGTGTTGGTCTAGCACTTTATGTCCACCTTCCATTAAATATTTATCACGCTTGAATAATTCAAGATCTGAAGCCATCATCTCTTTGCACAATTGTTCAACTGTGCGCTTTGGTGTCCACCCTAACTTAGCTTTAGCTTTACTGGCGTCGCCAACTAAAAGTTCAACCTCAGCCGGACGGTAATATTTTGGGTCAATTTCTATCAAACATTTTCCGTTAGCTTTATTGTATCCCTTTTCATCTTCAGCTTTGCCTTTCCACTCAATAGTAATTCCAACTTCATTAAAACTCATTTCAATGAATTTTCTTACGGTAATTTTTATACCGGTTGCCAAAACAAAATCATCCGCTTCTTTTTGTTGCAACATCATCCACATACCTTCAACATAATCTTGTGCATGACCCCAATCACGTTCTGCATCCAAATTCCCTAAGAATAACTTTTCTTGCATCCCTAAACTGATTCTTGAAACCGCACGTGTAATCTTGCGCGTAACAAATGTTTCGCCTCGTACCGGACTTTCATGATTAAATAAAATTCCGTTGCAAGCATACATTCCGTATGCTTCGCGATAATTTTTTGTGATCCAATAGGCATAAACTTTTGCAACACCATAAGGAGAGCGCGGATAAAATGGTGTGGTTTCTTTTTGAGGAATTTCTTGCACCAAACCAAACATCTCCGAAGTGCCTGCTTGATAAAAACGGGTCTTTTTTTCGAGTTTTAAAATACGAATGGCTTCTAAAATTCTTAATGTTCCAAGCGCATCAGCATTTGCTGTATACTCAGGAGTTTCAAAACTCACTTTTACATGCGATTGAGCAGCCAAATTATAAATCTCATCCGGCTGAACCTCCTGAATGATGCGAATTAAATTAGTACTATCTGTAAGATCTCCGTAGTGCAATTTAAATTGAACATTCTTTTCGTGAAGATCCTTGTATAAATGATCGATCCTATCGGTATTAAATAACGAACTACGGCGTTTTATACCATGAACATGATACCCTTTTGATAATAAAAGCTCAGCCAAATAGGCCCCGTCTTGCCCCGTAACACCTGTAATTAAAGCAACTTTTCCCATAATTTGAAATAAACAACAATATTACAAAAAATTATGAATTTATTGAAGACGATTTGGCGTTTTTACCTGCTTTTTTGCATATATTTACGTCCATAATTATTTGGTATGACAGCTACATTCACAAAGAAAAATTACATGATCCTCATTAGTGGAGTTATTTTGATAGGACTCGGCTATTTTTTAATGATTGGAGGAGGAAGTGATGACCCAAATGTATTCAATCCTGCAATTTTTGACACACAACGTATTACTGTTGCACCTATAGTTTGTTTGCTTGGTTTTGCGGCTGTTGTTGTTGCCATTATGTGGAAAGACAAAAGTGTAGTTACCAAAGAACCTAAAAAATAACCTTAAAATGGAGTCAGTTTCACAAACACAACCCACTCCAAAAAGACCTTTCAGGAAATTCTTAATTATCTCCCTTCTTGTTATTATATTTTGTTTTTGGATCTTCTATCTTATTTGCGGAATGAGTTACAGTGAAGGAACTCGATCGGGAATTCTTACAAAAGTTTCAAAGAAAGGATATGTTTTTAAAACTCGCGAAGGCGAATTGATCATTGGCGGAGTAAACCAGGGTGACGGCGCCATTTTACCTGCCACTGTATTTAAATTTTCGGTGTATGATGACCAAACTTATTTAAAGCTGGACTCATTACAAGGAAGAAAGGTTATAGTGACTTATAAGCAAGTGACCAAAAATCTTTTCTGGCAAGGCGAGACCGATTATTTTATTCACGCTGTGAGAACGATGGACTAAACTATGACGTATTTAGAAGCTCTCATCATTGCCATTATTGAAGGTCTCACCGAATTTCTTCCTATTTCATCCACCGGACACATGATGCTTGGCACGGCAGTTTTAGGAATTGAACCAACACCTTTTGTAAAATTATTTACTATCGTTATTCAGCTCGGCGCTATTTTAAGCGTGATTGTTTTGTATTTCAAGCGATTTTTTAAAAGCGTGAATTTTTATTTGAAACTTATTGTGGCATTTATTCCGGCCGCTATTGCAGGAATTTTATTGGGGGATTACATTGATACGGCACTCGAAAATTTATGGGGCGTTGCCATTGCACTTTTGATTGGAGGAATTATGTTATTATTTGCCGATCAGTGGTTCAATAAAGAAGAAGTGCACAAAGAAGAAGATATAAGTTTGCTTACCGCATTTAAAATTGGTGTTTGCCAATGTTTTGCATTGTTTCCCGGCGTAAGCAGAAGTGGCGCAACCATCATTGGCGGTAAAGCATTTAAACTAAATAAACAACTAGCGGCCGAATTCTCCTTTTTTCTGGCTGTTCCCACCATGTTCGCAGCCACAGCTAAAAAAATGCTTGACTTTTATAAAGATGGTGTTACATTAAGCGGCGAGGAAATAAAATTACTCGCTTTTGGAAATGTAGTGGCTTTTGTGGTGGCATTAATTGGAATAAAATTCCTGATAGGTGTTTTAAACCGATATGGCTTTAAATGGTTTGGTGTTTACCGAATTTTATTGGGAATTATCCTTATCATCCTCTTTAAAATGGGGATAAGTATTGCTATCATTTAGAGGCAGAAAGAACATGGAAACACAGAGTAAATTCATCTCAGCTACCCCGTGAGATCTCTGTGAAGTAGAAGACCTCTGCGATTTCCGTCTTTAAAACAATCTTTAATAACAAATTCCTGTTCAAAATCCTTGCCTTTATCTCCATTTACAACCCTAATAACAAATAGCTTTGCTATATGAGTGAAGCGCTTGCACGAAAAAAGATCAGGTCATCGGGAGCTACTGTAATTATTAGTCTTTCATTGGTATTATTTATGTTAGGTGCTTTAGGTTTATTAGTGATCAACGCTAATAAACTTACCAAACATTTTAAAGAGAATGTAGGTTTTCAGATTTTTTTAAAGGATACCACTTCTTCAGCTCAAATTGACGGTTTGATCCAAGAGATCAACAGTTCTAAATTTGCCAAGAGTGTAAGTTTAATTACAAAAGAACAAGCCGCCGCACAATTAAAAGAAAACTTAGGGGAAGATTTTATTTCCTTCCTAGGAAGTAATCCTTTACTAAATGCGCTCGATGTAAAAATAAATGCCGATTATGCCAATACAGATACTTTGCAAAATATTGAAAAGCTCATCGTGCAAAAAAGTTTTGTGAAAGAAGTAGTGTATCAAAAAGATATGATCAATAGCTTGAACAAGAACACAAAAGCCATTGCATTTTTTATTCTTATTTTTAGCGGTGCGCTTTTATTGGTAGCTATTGCTCTCATCAATAATACCATTCGTTTATCAATTTACTCGCAACGCTTTTTAATTCGCACCATGTATTTGGTAGGAGCCACAAGAGGCTTTATTAGTAAACCATTCTTGCTCAAAGGTATTAGGCAGGGTATAATTGCAGGCCTCATTGCCGGATTTCTACTTGCCGGATTTTTATTGATCAGCACGCGCTTTATTCCTGATCTTTTGCAATTGCAAGATGAAAATATTTTATTGGTGGTTTTTGCCGGTATTATACTCGTTGGTGTTATCATTTCCGGCATTAGCGCGCTATTAGCTGTGATGCGCTATCTGCGATTGAAAACAAGTGACCTGTATTTCTAGTTCATTTTTGCCCTAAAAACACTAAGAAGCGAAGTTTTTACGACAATCGTCTAGTTTTACCACTCGCCGAAATTTATTTGCGCCTTGGTGGCAAAAACTAATTAGTCGAACCTCAAAAAGTATTTTTATTATTTGGTCGCCTTATCGGGCTATCACTTCAAGCTTGTTTGTCCTTTGCTATGTTTGTCGCACTGCGGGGTCTGCGCAGAAAAAGCGAAGCCTACTCGTAGCGCAAACATTAAGCAAAGCCCTAAAC